>OATI01000283.1_pt1 | contig 53984 bp, 36 predicted proteins | sample 1494981 | NCBI WGS metagenome assembly OATI01 (sample SAMEA2579952, study PRJEB22360) | human gut metagenome
GCTCCCTCCTGTAACACTGGAAAAAGATATTTGGAATCCGCCCGCCTGTAACGATCGATCAGTAACTGCATAGGCTCCGAAACTTCCATCTCAATCAGTGCACCTGTTTTTTGCCGGCGATACGACAATACTTTTCCCTCTTCAACCAGGTTCTCCCCGCCTAGACGAACGATATCCGCAAAAGGCATACCGCAAGCTAAAAAAGAAAACAGGGCCATATCCACCGCCAGCTTTTTCTCCGGTTCTTCTTCCAGATCGAGCGCAGCCATCTGCTTAATCACTTCCACCGGGACTGCCCGTTTAACGGTCTCCTCCCGTTGCAACTGCATCCCCTCGAACGGCCGTATCTCAGGCCGCCCTTTCCAACCCCGGCAGGCACGGTTGTACATCGCCCGCAAGTTACTAATATAACTATTCACCGAATTTACACGCAGTTTCTTTCCCTTCAAGTACAAGACAAACTCCTGTACAACATCCTGTGTCACATCTCCCAGCAACCCGCTCTTTCCTCCTTCACGAATGAATGCTGCAAAATGATTTCGGGTAGCACGATACAGATCAGCCGTGCTTTCATCCCCATTACTACGCTTCTGCTTTTCCTGCTCAAGCATCAGCCTACAAAAATCTTTATTTCTCATAACTTATTCCTTCTTTGTCGTTATTAATCAAAAAGATAAAGATAAACATTCAGGGCTTGCAGATTGTTCGGTTTTCGCTGTTTCCGCTAACGGCACTATCTCTAAAAAAGCATGTTTTAGAAAGAAAACCACATCTTTCACCATCATTTCCTACCCTCATTCCCACCTCTACACAAATTCATTGCAATGATTCTTCTCGATCATCATAATGCCTTGGGGAAGTCATCACAATGACTTCATGCACTTATCACAATGAACCGGACTGATCATTACAATGAAGTTTTTAACATTGCAGAATATTAGGAAATTTACTTCGTGATTATCTCATAAAACGGGGGTAATACACCTTTCAGAAAGCTGGAAGGTATTTCCGGACAGCTTGTTTCCATGTAACAGATTGCAGCAAGTTTTGTCCTATCTCTGTCACCCACTCTAAAAACATTGCGATGATTGTATTTGCAGCTATCCAAATGTCAGCTCCAAAAAGAAAATCCCCTCAATCCGTCATTATTAAACTCCAGATTGAGGGGATAAATGCTTTTGAACTGTCCTTTACCTTTATATATAGCAAAGAAAGAGTATATGAATTAACAGAATGTCAATTTGTTATATTCCTATAGTTGAAGCCTAGTGAGTGAATCTAAAATACAAATACCTCCAGACTCTGCTCGTCCAACAAAAACTGTTTGAACCCCAATCAGCTTTGACAAATATTTATTTCTTGAAAAGTTCATATTTGCCAATTTAAGATTTTTGCCCCAAATGACAATTTTCTAAAGTTTCGCAAACTTATTCTTTTCTTCTGATAAGTACCAAACTCTTGTATTGATATTCACAAATCAATATACCCCTTTACCATCGCTACCAAATCATTCGTTTCCTCCTCTACCCATCTATCCGTACTTATCAATTCATTAATCAAATGAATATCTTTGGAAGTAAAACAGGATTGCTCCAAACCAGAAAAGGGAAGCGTTGTTTTCCATTTACTATTATGTTTTTTCATATTGACCGGATACTTTTTAATTGGTTCTGAAGGATAAAGAAGCTTTATATCACATCCTTTCTCCTGAAATATCTTTTTTAACCGAACATAGATTTCCAAGCCATTATAATCCCAATCACAAGAATAGAATAAAAGTTTATCCAATTTCTTTTCATCAATAAAATGAGTTCCTTTTGTATTATTTCCACCTACGTACCATAACTCAATTTTATATTCACGAGCAATGCGGGGCATTTTCAGAAAATTGAGATTTTCACAAAGCACTATACAACACGGTTCACCAACATCTACAACGAATCTCCACTGATGCATTTTTGGATCTTCCAGAGGATAATCCTCTACTCCCAAGATAGAAAGTACCAAATCGTTCAGACTTTGATAAGTATCAAGATGCTTGCTTCCACCATGTTCAAAGAAGTCTTCACTAAATGTATGTCGGGTCGTAAGGGAACTCCGAATTTGCTCTCTGTTATCTGCAATAAACTGTAAAGAACGGATATCATTAACTGTATATGTTTGTCGACCAGTCACATCCGGTTGTACAGACTTCAGAAAACGGTCATATTCCAAATAATCTTCCAAGTAGCGTTTAGCAAAATAAGCATCGTACTTTTCACTTTTAATCAAATAATTATGATTACCTGGCTGATATTGCACCAACTTTCTACTTATCAAGTTCCGGAACTTGTTATCACCTTTTTTTGTCGCTGATATTTTGTTCCCCTCGTAAAGAGAATACATTGCAGTGAGTGTTCGCCAAGTCAATTCAGCTTCCATAGTCATTTACATTTATAAAATTTGCCAATTCCGGATCAATATCATTTCGGCTACGTATCTCTATCGGAGCATAATTTACTTCTTCTTCTACATCTGGATTACGGTTAAGGATATATACATGCTGTTCGTTATATTTCCCCAATGGATTAATTGAAAAAGTAAGTATTTGATAATCATACTCTTTGGCAATATCACTCAACAGGTCAAAATTACTACCTAATCCTTCTGCCTCATCAATGGGCATAAATCGTAATCCATCTTCTTGTGCATTATTTTTGTTACCGACAATAGAGAGACGGGCTATACACAACAGAGCAATGGCAGCATACGTCTGCCCAGTACTTCCTTTATTATTTCGTCCGGCACGATTTTTCATATCAAGGCTCAGTTCTATATATGAATTAGGATTCAGTAAGTCTTCTAACGTTATGTCATTGGAATTATTATTGGTTATTTCACAAAAAGCTTTCATAATTTTCTCACGAATAGATACTTGCGTATTTAATTCGTTCAAAATGGAGACATCGAACATATCTGTCATATTATCTAAAGTTGTCTTATGTTTAAATTGGCTTAACCAGCTAACAGGAAACTGTAAAGAATCCGTTTTTTCGAGTTTCATATTATATGCACCAGATATCTTCTTTTTACTACTCGTAAAGAAACGATTTATACGACGAATCTCATCCCATTGTGCTTCAACTTGTCGTTTCACTTCGGTTAATAAATCCTGGATTTTACCTATTTTTTTACTATTCAGTTCCCTGTTTTTTTCATTAATATCTTCGAGCCTTTTCTTAATTCTACCGACGACTTCCTCTTCAATAATCATATCTTCGGGGAATAAGTCAGGCAACAAATTAGCTATTAATTCCTTAAAATCATGGTTAGTTTCAAATTTATATTGCTCATTTGGTATGAAACCTTTTACCATATTGGTATACTGATCAATGTAGGTGGTGTTCCTTTGGTAATAAAACACTTTTGCTTCTTCTACCGACTCTTTGCTTACTGCTGGAAAACTATCAATGGTAGGTAATTCCGTATAAAGTGATATATATTCAGTTTCAATCATATTCAGGTGGTTCTCTTGATTTTCTATATTCGTCATCAACTGTATTAATTCATCGCATTTATTCAAAGTGTTACTTAAAATGGTCAATTCATCCTTAAAAAACTCAGTTTTATTATCAGCATTTATATAATCATCTTCTTTATAAGCTTGAATAGTTTGTTCCTGCAAAATAGTGTTCCACTCTACTTCATACGGTTTTATTTTCTTTGATATCGAAATTAATAAACTGGTAGCTTTTTGTATAAGATCAGGGAATATTTCAACTATATTTTTAAGCTGCATAAATTGGTTGTACAGTAATGTTTGTTCTTCTTTCGCATTTTTTACGGACTGTTCTATTAAGTCTTTTGTTGCTAAGCTCTTAACAGACTGCTCCATTTGTTCGGGAGAGATATTTAAAACCTCTATTTCCTGAAATTTCTTTATTTCGGGCTTATGGAAAAATATATCTACTGAACGAGCAGGTGCATCAAGGGTATTTACTATATCATATAGCTTTTTCCACAGTTCTAATTCTTCTTCAATTGTTTTTTTCTCCTGTTCTATATTAGCCACCTGCGATTGAAAATATTGCAAAATCGTCTCTCGATCATTATTGAGACTTTGCTGTTTTTCTGTTACGTAATTTACAAACTCGTTTATTCCACCGAGGCTTATCCAGAATCCTTCTGCATCAGGTTCTATATTTGTATTTTTTAGTAATTCTTCCGGGGAGCAAACATAACGGTCAAGCGGTTTAGGATGATTAGGTTTATTCATCCCATACTTCTGAAAATGATAAATTAGGCTTTCTTCTTCTTTTGTAAAATTACGTTGCAACGATAAAGCCCAACGTATAAGTGAATTAGGATTATTTATATCGTGGAACTGCTCTACCATGTGCAATTGTAATAAACGGTTACGTAATTCATCTGTTTTTTGGAGGTAAAAACTATTTCCTGCAGCTAATCCGCCTTTCCAGCCTGAATTTATAAAAAGATCAATCACACGTGAGCCAACTAATTTGTCCTTCAATTCTTTATAGTAAATGTATTCCTTTTTTTGAGTTCTGTATTGTTCATAACAGACAGCTAAGTCTCCAGGAAGAATGTTTAACTGTTCAATCATTTTGTTAGCATTATCCAGCAAACTTTTCTTTTGTCGCCATTCATTATAAATATCACTTATTTCTTCATAAGCTGACTCTTTCTTATCGCGACTTCTTTGGGCCTCTTCTAACTCGGACCGGACCAATACTTGTAATCCTGATAGATCTTCCTGGGCTTGTAAAAATGTATAGACTTCTTTTTTGAGATTTTCTTTATTTGAATTATAGTCTCTTAGCAAAAACACATATTGGGAAGTAAGATATTTTTTTTCTGCTTCCTTTTTTTCTATCAACACCTTATATAGATCACTAACTTGAAAGCATTTCTGTGTCAACAAAACAATTTCATCGTTATTTTTTCCATAGTCCACCGCATTTTTTTCTATTTCTTCTACAATTGACTTGTATTTATTCATGAAGTCTTTTCCTTTTTCCTGCCCGAATAAAAAATCCAACAAGCTGGAACTTCTTGTAGTATCAAGTTCTTTCCCCCTCGAAAATGACTGAATTATCTTCGCATAATCTTTTAGTACTTTATCTTTATCGGTAAGGTCAAGTGGTAGTATTTTATTTTTATAGAGTACTTTATGAAAAAAAGAAATCCGTTGCCAATCCTTAAAAATTAAGTTTTTTTCCTCCATGTATTCAATAATATCCTCTAATGGAATAATACATTCGTCATCCTGAAAATCGGCAGCATAAAGGGGTTTCGTCATAGGGGAAAACTCACCTTGTTCAATAGCAAGCCCAGCCTGTACAACAAAAGGGCGTGTGGCTTTGGAAGTACTTTCAAGATAAGCTCCTGCTGTAATAAATTGTCCATCGGCAACTTCTATATTTACAAATGCATATCCATAATCCAATGATTTACCAGGTGATCGCAAAACGAGGCCATCAGGTTCCCGTTTACCCTGAACCGGAATGGTTGCAGAACGGAAAGCGGAAGCCCCTACAAATATAAGTTGCAGTAAATCGGCTATGATACTTTTACCAGAACCGCTGTCACCAATAAAATCGGTACGAGCGGGATGAAAAATGTAATCATTTTCCTGATGGTGTATGATACCTACAGTAGACAAACTGTAAATACGAGGATATTTTTTCATATTTATTCTTCTTTAAGCCATTTGTCAATATAATTAATATAATCAGCAAATTCCCGTGTTATACGCTGAAATGCAGGGAGAATGGTAAAATCGTCTTCTTTCAAATCAATCCATCTTAGCTTATAGAAATTCCTGAATGCACGTTGTACTTCTTGATCAATACGAGCATCATTTGATTCAGTAAAACGTTCTTTGGAGCCTTTTGTCTTGACAAGTAGACGTTGCACATGCTTCTTGAGATCAGGCATATCTACGCGAATCAGAGCAACAAACTTTTTTACGGAAGTTAATTCTATATTGTGATCGATATAATAAGCTTTGTACAGCAGCAAGGCTATAAGAATATGTTCTTTGGGTAAAGACGACCGCTCAACGGAATAATTACTTCTTGATACAGGGTGATAGAGCGGGAAATAATAAAATTCGTTTCCACTACCGGCTGGAACAATAGTTATGTTCTCGTGTCGTTTGAAATAGGCTGTCAGATTATCTACATATTTATTTAGATAAAGAAAAAGTGCCTTATCTCCTTCAAATTGTATATGAGCACCTCTTTTCAGAGCATCTACCAACTGTGAAAACAGTACTGCACCGTCTTCACATTCGAGGAAGTCATATTTTTGAGTTATTTGCGTTTCATCCATATATCAGATATTGTATGTTTTGAACTGGGATTATCTATTTTTTTACTTGTATCAATCTGTATTTCCCAATATGGATCTTCCTTATATTTTTTAATACTCTGGTCAATCACCTGTATAGCGAGCTGCAAATCGTTATCATGTTTTTCCAGAATGTAGAAAAATATTTCAGAAAGATGTATGATATCGGTTTCCAAAGATTTCCGACGAATAAACTCTAGCCACCATTGGATATGAATCTGGCGCATCATTTGCACATGACCTTTCCGATATGCTTCTTGTTCTTTTTGCGGGTCTTTTTTGTATTCGGAACGCTGTTTACGTTCTGGCGGGAAAAGATTTTCTGGCCTATCTACAGAGGTAAAAACGGGAAATGAATCTGCCAATTGAATTTTTCCGTCATAGGGAAAAGGAAACTGTATCTGTTTATCTGTTACATGGCTTTTTTCCAGCAAGAAATACAAAAATTTCTCGACTTTGGTATTAAATATATCTCGGTTGAGAGAGGCAAAAAACTGTTTTATTTTAGGCTGTATTTTATCAATACGTGAATCTACCATTGCTAAACGGAGATGAATACCTTCAAAATAAGAAACGGCCTCGCTAATGAGATCATCTACTTCTTCACTCCCATCACGTACCGGATGTGAAATAAGAATATCATTCATCCGGTCAGTTTCCCGGAAAGCAGCTCTTAATTCCCTGTTTTGCTGACGTATGGTATCAATTTGCTTTTCTATATCCTGTAAAGCTACGAGCAAAGTTTCTTTACGCCTTTTAGCTTTTTCACTTAAAGCTGTTACGGAACGGTCAATCTGTTGATTAAGATAGTCAACTTGTTCCAATAAAAGAGTTCGAGACTTGAACAAGTCGACTGTGAGCCAATTTTTTATTTGTTCTTCTGTGACGGCAATTTCAAGCTTCTCATATAGTTCCTCACAGGTTATTTCAATAAAGGTGGGATTAAAGCGCTGAGATATTAGGCGATGTATCTTATCACATATCTGAAAACCGAAATCAGTAAACATATAGGTCTGATTTTCATCATCATATATAAGATAAAACTCCTGTAGCTCTAAAATATAAGCTGTATAAGTTACCCATTGTAACCGTATAGGTTCACGTTCGATAAGACTTACAGCTTCAAAAGCCCGATGTATATCTTTTTCCTTAAAAATCCCATGTTCAAATTCTCCATTCTTCACCCGTTCATACAACCAGATTACAGCCAATCCTTTCTTTTTCTCTGGAAAAAGACGTTCATAGATCTTTTCTATTTTTAATTGCTCGAATAAGGATTGCATTGTAGTAAAGATTAAAAGATTATTTCCTCTAACACCATTACCACAAATTTACTAAAAAAATATTGAAAGAATCATCTAGAAAGAGGAAAATAATTGTTCCCATTTCAATTGAGGCATTCGATACAGCTTTTAAACTCGAACACTTACAGAAAAGAATGGATGGGAAAACATATTCTAAAGAGCTCCCCTATAGTCGGATAGGACAAACATATTTATACGTTTTGGCTACATGAAGATATAGAAAGATTTCACAGCCAATCTTGAAGAATTAACGGGAATCAGAATCAGAAGCAAAAGGAAACAGATAACCGTTTTATTTGCCACCCCTGTAGATTGCCTGGTGTAGCACAAAATATTTATACCAATCTTCTTCCAGCCTGATATATGAAAATTCCTTACAAATTTAAAAGCCATTTCCATATAGGAAGGACTTCAATTGTTTTTCCGCTCATTTCTATCGTTCGTTCCGTATCGCGGGTAATAAGCAATAGTTTCTTACATTCCAAAACTTCGGTAATTTTTAGCAAGGCTTTTATTTCCCGGTCAAATGTACCATCGCTATTGTCGAGATTGTAACAAACCTGAATCCCTGTGTAATCGTCGGGAATATAGAAGTCAACCTCAATACCCTGATTATAAAAATAAACAGCATCATTTCGTCCATATTTACGCAGTAGATTTACGGCTACCATATTCTCCAATAAAGAAGTATTCCCATCCAATAAAAAAAGGTTCAGAATGCCATTATCTGTAAAATAATACTTGGGTGAAGTTTCCTTATCGACCAATTTACCCGCTATATTCTGGATAGGATTGATAAGCCACGCATCTCTAGCGTATTCCATGTAGTTAATGACTGTTTGTGTTCCTACCTTTGCTCCGGTTGACGATACAATATTTGCTATCCGGGTAAATGACAAAGGCTGCTTGACACTTTCAGCCAATTTCTTGAACATGATACGTAAAGCGAATGTGTTATCTACCGTATGACGGGCTGCAATATCCCCCAAATAGATTTTTTGGTAAACACTGGTCAAGTAATCCCGTTTAACCAATAACTCGGCTCCTTCCGGGAATCCGCCAAAATAGAAATAGTCATTGAATTTTCGTAATACTTCGGCTTTGCCTTCCGTAGACAGCAAATGATTAGTAGTAGCAGGAACATTGTTTGCTGTCAAAAACTCTTTGAAAGAGTATGGATAAACATCAATAGGAATATAACGTCCACCTAAAGTTGTCTGAATATCCTGACTTAACATTTTGGCATTGCTTCCAGTAATATAAACCCTATGTTTCGTGTCAGCCATACGGCGGGCAAATTTCTCCCATCCGCAAACATTTTGTACTTCGTCCAAAAACAGGATAGGTTTCTTTCCATACATTTCTAGATGAACCTCCAACAACAGATTTAAATCTTCTGCTTTCATTCCGGTAAGACGTTCATCTTCAAAATTAATATAAAGCATTTCACTCCACTGTACACCCTGTGCAAGTAGTTGTTGCATCCGTTGATATAGCAGAAAAGACTTTCCCGCTCGCCGAATACCCACAAAAATATAGTTTCCAAACTCCTCAAAAGTAAAATTTCGTGGAATCACCTTATATCTGGGGACTTCCACTTGATTGTCGGCGATAACCGTTTTCAAAATATTTTTGTCCATATCTTCCTGTTTTCATTCTAGTCACAATACAAAGATAGTCTATTTTTGTTTTACACACAAAACAAAAATTCATACTTATCGTTTTACTGACAGAATAAAACTTATCCTATTCCAAAGTAGGCATGTCTAAAAAATAGGGATAAAACAATACCCAAACTCCAGTTTCATGGCGTAAAAACTGGAATATTTATTATCTTTGCATCTGTAAAACAAGGAAATAAATTCATGACCATAACAAGAGAAGTACAAAAATTAGTCGAAAACTTTCAACCTGACTATGTTTTCACATATCAGGATCTCAATTTACCTCCAGAGTGGAGTGAAAGCGTTATCAAAATGCTGAATCGTCTGGTTAATGAAGGTGTTATTGCTAAAATTTCGAAAGGGCGCTTCTACAAGCCGAAAAAAAGTGTTTTTGGTGCTTTAAAGCCTAAACAGGAAGAGATTGTAAAAGACCTACTTGAAAAAGATGGAGAAATTATCGGTTATATGACTGGCTATTCAGTCTTTAACAGACTGGGATTAACTACACAAATTCCAAATACCATTCAAATCGGTACAAATGTACGTAAGAACAAGAAACAAAGAGGTTTATTTACAATTAGCTTTGTGTTGCAATCCAATCCCATAACGAAAGACAATATTCCTCTGCTACAAATACTGGATACCATCCGGTTTATTAAAGAAATACCGGATACTACTATCAACCAGTCATGCAAACGTATTATTGCTATTATCCAGGAATTAGAGGAGGGAGAAACAAATAAATTACTTATACTTGCAGAAAAATATCCTCCAATGGCACGTGCCCTGTTCGGAGCGATGGTAGAGAACATCTATGGCACAAACAAAGCAGTATCATTGTGGAATACACTAAATCCGCTGACCACCTATAAAATAGGGATTAACGAACAAGTGTTACCCGAAATAAGGAAATGGAGGATTGAATGAAATTGGATCAACACCCGGAACTATTGGCGGACGCAATAAGAGCCACGTCGGAATATTACCATATAGCACCGGTCTATATAGAAAAAGACTATTGGATAAGCAAAATACTACAACAACTTTCCAGCAGTATTTATGCTGAAAGTACAGTATTTAAAGGAGGTACTTCGTTATCAAAAGGATATGGTTTGATAAATAGGTTCTCAGAGGATGTTGATGTCGCTGTGCTTACCGGCGAATTGAGTGGAAACCAGATAAAGACACTTATTTCAAAAGTATGCAAGGAAATGACACAAGGTTTACAGGAACAAATCGTACCTGAACTGACAAGCAAAGGTTCGCGGTATCGAAAAGCATTGTATCAGTATCCTTCATCGACAAATGAGCCGCTACATAGTTTTGTCGCCAACCACGTCATCGTAGAAATTAATTCCTTTGCAAACCCATACCCTTATATAAAACGGTATATAAGAAGTTTTATCACATCTTATATGGAAGAAACCGGCATGCAATCTTTGATTGAAGAACACGATATGTATCCATTTGAATTGAATATACTGGACAAACGAAGAACGTTATGTGAAAAGATTGTTGCATTATTACGCTTCTCTTTCATGGATAACCCAGCAGAAGGATTGGGGAGCAAAATTCGTCACTTCTATGACATTTACTTTCTACTGAATGATATGGAATGTGCAGAATATGTGAAAAGTGACTTTATCAAAGATTTAAAAAAGTTGATTGAACATGACAAGGAGGCTTTTGATGTTCCTAAGAAATGGCACAATAGTTCTATCAATAAAGCTCCTTTGCTAAATTTGTTTGATAAGTTGTGGAATGAACTAAGCGGACTTTATGAAAAGGAGTTAAAAGCATTAGCATATAGCGAAATACCAACTTCTAATAAAATAAAAATTGAAATAGAAGACTTTATTCGATTTATTAAAAATCAGCTATGATTTTTCCTTTCCCCGGTTTAAGTACAAAATAAAGGAAGCTATTACCAGTTAAACATATGCAATTAGAATATTAAGTTATTAAATATATCATAAAAAGGTAAGTGTATTAAATACCACATGATAGTTATTCTATTTTCCACTCCTCTATATTGCGAGTCTTTGCACTAAAATTCACTCCTATCTTAAATAATTGGCGGGGATCGGATGCAAAAGGAAGCGCATAGCCTTTTTCATTGATCTGGCGTAAAGCCTCGTCTGCTGTTCCGTTCAGTTTGAATTCCATCAAGTAAATGAAACGATCCGTTTGCAATAACAGGTCGATACGGCCTTCTGAAGTATGGTATTCTACTTTTACATAGAAACCAATCAATTTGAACACAATAAACAGGACATTCTGATAATGTAACTCCAAATCACGAACCAACTCATAAGGAGTATCGGCAAAAAAACTTTGCAGACGGCGGAAGAAGGAATCATAATCGCCGGAACGTATCTCACGAACAAACTTCTGAATATGGAAAGAAGAATCGACTTTATCCGTATTGGCATAGAAAGGAAGCAAATATTTCATAAAGCCCTCCTCCACTTCACGATTAGGAAATCCCAGACGATAAATTCCAAATTCACGATCATATCCTTTGATTGTCAGATATCCACTCTGATAAATCACGGGTATTGGGTTAACAGATGTGGAGTCAATGCTATTCAAAACATCGGCATCCGTTTCCGTATGCGCCATGTTATACAAGTTATAATGAGAGTGTTTTAACAATTTTACCAGATAGGTTGGTGTACCTGTTTCAAACCAGTAGCTACCAAACTGTAAATACTTAAAGGTATTAAGTAAACTGAAAGGATTATACATACCGGGACCATTCGGCACAAAATGATAACCGTCATAACATCCTTTTAATTCTGTACGGGCTTCTTCATTTGTTAAGGAAAGAGATGAAGCAAGCGCTTTAATATCTTCATCAAAATATTCGTGCAACTCCTCTTCTGTAATACCACAAATAGAAGCAAAAGGTCCTTTCATCGAAATATCGTCCAAATTATTCAGATCGCTGAACACACTCACTTTCCCAAACTTGGTTACCCCTGTTAAGAAAGCAAACTTGATATCCCCGTTCATACTCTTCATCACACCATAAAAAGCTTTCAAAGTATCACGATATATCTCTTGCAGTTCATCATTATCCAATGCCTGCAACATCGGCTTATCGTATTCGTCAATCAAGATTACAACGCGTTGGCCGGTCTGTTTGGCTGCCCTTCGGATTACTCCTTTAAAGCGAAGCGAAAGTGTTGTTTCATCTTTTCCACGGCCATAAAGTTCTTCCCACTGTGTCAACTGATTGCTTAACAAAGCATCGAGACGTTCAGGACTATCGAATTTTTCAGCATTCAAATCTAAGTGAAGTACAGGATATTCCAACCAATCTTTTTCCAGCTTTTCGATAGCCAACCCTTCAAATAACTCCTTTTTCCCCAGAAAATAAGCTTCCAGGGTAGAAATAAGCAAACTTTTCCCAAAACGGCGTGGACGACTCAATAAATAATAGCGACCCGTTTTCACTAATTGATAAATCAGTTCTGTTTTGTCAATATAGATATATCCGTCCTGACAAAGACTCTCAAAATTCTGTATACCGATAGGATAAAGCTTTGCCATAATTCATCTGATTGAAGTAATACCTTTTACGCAAAGTACGCAATAAAGATCGGCATTTACAAAAAAAGAATAGGTTAATTGGGTATCCACCGTACGTCTTATGCAAGACAGCAACACCGGACAACCTTTCCGGATATATCTTCTCTATATTTGCATTATATAATTCGAATAGTTAATTATGGAGTTGGAAATAGAAATGAGATACTGCCAAAGTTGCGGAATGCCATTAGATATAAATCAGGAAGAACTTCTTGGGACTATGGCAGCCAAACGAAATGTGATGAATATTGTGTCTACTGTTATCAAAATAGACGATTCAAATATAATACAGTGCAGGAATCCGAAGACACCTGCACCATAAATATAAAATCAGGAATCAGCCTTGCGCCTCTTCACTTCTTCCACGAGCTTTGTAAAGGTTTTTTCCTTTTTACGTTTTTCATGCTCGGAAGCGGAGAAATGCCAGGCTTCACGCTTTAGTTTCAGATAGCTTTCATACACTTTGATGTCCAGCGAACCTTCTGTGACTGCTTCCAGAACAGCACAACCGGGTTCGTTGGTATGTGTGCAATCCTTGAAACGGCACGATTCTGCATAGTTGGAGATTTCCAGCATTTCGGCTAATGAATCGGGATTATCTACAGTCAATCCAAACTCACGGATACCCGGAGTGTCGATTAAAACACCTGAGCCGTCCATCAAGACCATTTCCCGCCGGGTGGAAGTATGCCGCCCTTTTCCGGTGGACTGGCTTATATCTGACGTCAGCAGCACCGACCTTTCACAAAGTGCATTAACAAGAGAACTCTTCCCTACCCCCGAAGAACCGACAAAGACAACCGTTTCGCCTTCCGATATGGAATCCCGTAACCGGGAGACCGTTTCAGGGTGATGGATACTTGTGAAGAACACCGGCATCCTACGGGTAAGATGCCTGATTGCTTCCTCTGTCTCCTGTTTATCAAAAAGCAAATCAGCCTTATTGAGTATCAATACGGGTTGGATGTTTTCTTCCAAGATCTGAACCATGAAACGTTCCACCCTGCGCATATTGAAATTGTCATCGAGGCTCTGCACGATAAACGCCTTGTCAACATACGAAGCAATTGCCTGTTTTCCGGCTACCGTTCCATTTTTCTTGCGGTATAAAGTCCGTTCACGGGGCAACATACCGACGATAATGCCTTTGCTATCGTCGAATGATTGAAACAGTACCCAATCGCCTGTACAGGGCAGTTCAAAGTCAGATTTCCCATACATCATATTTCCCGTCAACTCGCATTGGTACAGTCCGCTATCGGATACAACCTCATAACAGGTGCGATGCACGATGGCTATCCGTCCGTGAGATAATGTATTATATGCCGATTCTTGTTTTAGTTGGTTCAACCGGTCGTTCCAACCATACATATTTAAACGAATCATAGCGTTATCTTTTTAGCAATATAAAATACATAGCCGTAGAACTCTTTATACTTGCGGTATAACTCCTCTTCGTGATGTGACATCGCGACAAGTTCTTCGGCAGTTTTATTTCCCGGATATTTGGCCAGAAACTTTTCCCGGGCTTTAACTAACGGTGCAAAATAATGGTCTGTCCAGCAAGTTTCAGGCAGAATAAAAGAAGCGACAGGAAGATACCCGGCCTTTTGTATCAGGGCGACCTGATTGGGTATCGTATCTATTTGCGGATAAGCTTCCATCCAGAAATCATGAATCTCTGCCGGACGTTCTTCAGTAAACCAGGCACTTTCAGAAACGGCGATATATCCTCCTGTTTTCAGATATTTACGCCATTCGTTCAGTCCGCGTTCAAAGCCTATATTATAAATGGCTCCTTCCGACCAGATCAGGTCTAACTCTTCCTCTCCGAAAGGAAGGTTGTCCATCGAACCGACGATTCCCTTCACTCTATCCTGAAGATTCAACCCACGGGCATTGCTGTTGAACCTGTCGATGAATCCCGGAAAAAAGTCAAGACCGGTAATATGTCCCGGTGCATGCTGTGCCAATACCATTGTCTATCCACCTGTGCCACAACCCAAATCAGCGATAAGGGATTGATCGGTAAGGTTGTCTATAAAGCCCAATGCTTTAAGAGTCACTTCTGGACTTCCGGGTCCCTGGCGTTCTGTATTTAAAAAGTATTCGCAGATTAAATTAAAATCGAATTCGTGAATTGTTTTATTTTCGTTACTCATTTCTTTATGTATATAGTATACCCGTGAAAGCATAACAATGCCGTCATCATTGTACACTGATTAAAATTGAATTAATACAATAGGAATTATGCCCGGATAGAATTACCCGAGAATAAACGAAAGGACAACCTGTACAAGGAATACAGATTGTTTACTACACCAAATCCGATTTAAATTGTTTGTTTAACATGCGGCAAAGATACATAGTAATTATCAAATATGCAAAAACTCTACTATAAACGCCATTCCGTCATCTTAAAAGCCTTAAACTCATACAACTATTATTCTTCCGACAAGCTAAACTCCTTATTAGAGAATAATTCCGCCAAACCTGATATTTGTTTCAAACGCAATATTTCATCTCTGTCCATACCGATATTACGTTGTATCCAGGCATCCGACATACCGCATTTGGAGAGCTCGGAGACGATATGACTCATTAATTCAATATTGTGGGTACCACGTGCCCTGTTATGACGGATGGTCGAAGCCATTCTGTTGGAGAGATCTTTTTCGATGACAGTGACGGGAAGCAAGCCGCGTTCACGCTCATAGATACGTTTTGACGTCTTCATCACCATATAGCGGTGATAGCCGTCGACCAGTTCATAGATGTCTTCCTCCGGAATATAGTAGCATACACACGGGGAAGTAAATCCGTCTTCCCAGATAGAGACTTCCAACAGCTTCATTTCCGGGGGTGCTACAACATTGGGGTTATAGCTGTTGGCTACCACCTTTTCCACAGGGACAGCCCTTACTTTGTACACAGGACTAGTATATTCCTCCATATAATTCAGAGTTATAAAGTTTTAATATGTCTTCCTTTTGTTTCCTCTCGTGAATATTCAGTGAGAAGCCCATATATTTACAATAGTAGTCATTCTTCAATATGCAGATACAGACACGCTTATAGGTTGGGAGTTCGCGGAATTCCGGAATATCGATATCATCCAGATATTCCATCCGAACCGGTTTCTTTACCGTCTTGTAATTTGTACGGCCTTCAACCCGTATCGGGATTCCTGCCTGCTTTAGTTTTTCGATAGTGCCTTCTGCCAGGCAACCACCTTTCTCACGCCAGAATTTTATGCTGACGGAGAGTTTCTGCAAATACCCTTCCCGTGTCTTCTCCGGCAAAGTTCCCAATAGAAATTCCATATAAGACTTCCAGGTCATTCCCTGCGGTAATTTGACCGACTGCCATCCCAGTGCGGAAGTGCCGCCGTACAACCCGGCAAAACCGACTCCGTTGACACGCCCGATCATCTTCCCCCACATATCCGGGTCTATCGCCCGATATAGTTTCAGGCTGGCTATGGCCTGGGAGATAAAAGGGCTTGCCACTCTCTGCATTTCCAACGGGACTCCTGCCTGGTAAAACAAATCATACAGGTGATTGTAATCCCAACCGAACCTGCCGTTGGCAATCCATATATCTTTTGTTTTCCAATCGAATATAGGATAAGCATTATATATACGTGGTGCCAGCTGGTGAACCCATTTCAGCCGGCGGTAAGTCTGCACTTTATTCTTTATATGGATAGCCCGCCATCTGTTGAAACTTTCCTGTGTCCGTATCCCTATCAGGCAACAGGTACGTCCGGCATCCTTTTTTTCATGCAACCATTCCGCAAACTTTAACTGAAACTGGTAATCCCACATATTCTCATCATAAAATGGGAAGTCCTCCACACAAAGCGAGTTTTCGGGCATCTTATTCACCCATAAATTCTGCAACTCTCTGTCCCACGGACGCCAGTAATTCTGGAACATCGAAGTACATGTAGGAACCTTAAAAGGGACACACACCCGGTAGACCTCCAGGATGTCGGAATTGGAAGACAATACACGATCTACATAGGAAGTGGTTTCCCGGTACTGTACCTCATAGTCCATGTGAAAGACTCCCAGTTTCCGTTTCAGGCGGTGTTCGCGTATATAGTCAATACATAAATTCAGCAAAACACCACTGTCCTTACCTCCGGAAAAGGAGACGTATACGTTATCGAAGTCGGAAAATATCTTATCCAACCGAACTTGTACTGCTTCGTACACATTGAGCTTCTCTCTCATCATCACATCTATACTCCATTTTATTATATAGTTTCCATTCTTGAGTTACGAAAAAATGAGCTGAAGCAAAGAGCTCTTTATGCCGGGTATGGGCAACGGCCCGGACAACCGAAATATTCTTGAAATGTTCCAAAACAGCATCGATCAGGGATGCCAATACCGCGTTGTCCTCTCCTTTCACATAATAGTTATTAATAACGACACATGTACTTTTGATTTCAACGGGTATAAACCCTATCACCGTGTCTCTTTCCATAGCGACAAACCATAAATAATGTTTAGATGTTTTGAAAGGATAATTATTATTCTGCCGCAAAACACTGCAACTCATAACTAGTGGAGCAACTAATTCATATAGCCTCGGGGCGATTCCGGATAACACTTCTATATTCATATTCCAAAGAGACTAAGATTATACAAATCCTTCGAAACACAAAAATAAACAAAATACTATACCAAAGAGTATTAACAGCGAATATTTTAACTTAAAATAAAGAGTTCACCCTTTAATTTTCAGGAGCAGCAGAAAACACAATACGATATCCCGCCCATATCACACATCACAAAAACTTTCAACTTTCAGACAACAAGAGCGAAGTTCCTATTGTTATTCAATAAGAAAAACGAAAAATCATGAGAAAAGCATTGAATATTATTATCCCTATCCTGGTTTGTTTCCTTGTAGGGCTTTCCGCCAGTTACTTTCAAGCTGACGCAATAAAAAACTGGTATCCAACCCTTATCAAACCGGCGGTTACTCCGCCCAATATTGTTTTCCCGATTGCGTGGAGCATTATTTATGTATGCATGGGGTTATCCATCGGACTACTAATCAACTCGACCATAGAACGAAGAAGGTTCTTCATCAAAGCATTCGTCTTCCAGTTGTTTTTCAATTTCACCTGGAGCATCAGCTTCTTTTATATCCAGAACCCGCTTATCGGATTTATCAATATCCTGTTGCTCGACATCTTCGTTATCAATTACACATTGAAGAGTTATCAGGTAAACAAAACCAGCTCAATACTTTTCATACCTTACGTAATATGGTTGTTGTTTGCAACCTATTTGAATGGGTATATATTAATGTATAACTAATCCAAATTATAAAGCTTCAGTTTATTATAAAGCGTTTTCCGGTCGATTCCCAATAGTTGGGCGGCACGCGTCTTGTTGTTATTGGATTCCTGGAGAGCGCGTTTGATGAGTTCGCATTCATGGGTTTCGTCTTTCAAGAGGATGCGAGTGTCTTTTTCCGGGGCTTCCGTCAGTTCTTCGGGGAGTTCACGACGGGTGATATATCGGCCGGTAGCCAGAAGGGTGGCATATTTGATGACATTCTTCATCTGACGCAGGTTACCCGGCCATGAATAAGACTGGAAAAGACGGATCGTCTCGTTATCGAAACCGATAATATCTTTCTGGAGCTCGGCATTCGCCTGGTCGAGGAAATTATTCGCGAAAAGCAACAAGTCTTCCTTCCGCTCTTTCAAATCCGGGATACGAACCGTAAATTCATTGATACGGTGATAAAGATCCTCACGGAAATCACCTTTATCGATGGCAGTCCGCAGATTCTCGTTTGTGGCAGAGATCAACCGGACATTGATAGCTATCTCTTCATTTGTACCGATCGGCTTCACTTTACGTTCCTGCAAGGCACGAAGAAGTTGTACCTGCACTTCGTAGGTCAGGTTCCCGATCTCATCCAGAAAGATCGTTCCTCCGTGAGCTGCCACAAAAGCACCGGTCTTATTATCTATCGCCCCGGTAAACGAACCTTTCACATGACCAAAAAACTCGGAAGCAGCCAAGTCCTTTGGAATCGCCCCACAGTCGACTGCAATAAACGGAGCCTTACTGCGGTTACTCTGCTCATGGATACGGCGGGCTATGTATTCCTTCCCCGTCCCGCTCGCCCCGGTGATCAGTACCGACATATCCGTCGGGGCAACCAAGCGGACGTGGTCGAACAACTGACGGGCGGCAGGACTTTGCCCTTCAATATAAGTATTCCCTTCCGGCGATTTCTTTGCCGACGTATGTTCTACCGCAGGCGTTTTCACCACCTCACGGATCTTACTCAGCAACTCTTCCGGATTCAGGGGTTTGGCAATATAATCGGATGCTCCCAGCTTGATAGCCTGCACGGCGGTCTGTATCTCCGCATAGCTAGTCATCATGATCAAAGGCAAAGAGGCATATTTTTCCTTTACCCACTTCAACAAGTCGATCCCGTCACCGTCCGGTAAACGTAAATCCGACAAGATCAGGTCGTAGCTGACACTCTCAATCTGGCGTTTTGCATCCGAAACCGAGCTAAGTGCTTTTACCTCAAAACCTTTCTTTCCTAACCAGGTTGTGAGCATTAAAGAAAAAGTTATATCATCTTCAACAATAAGAACTGATAGCATACTTAATTATATTAAATCCTTACGCAAAGATATATATTTTAGGAATAAATCAGGAACAAATCCAGGTCGCTTTACGCCAGGCTCCTTCGAACGGTCCCTGTTTATGATTCTTTAACCACCAATGGCAGAAGCCCAGCTGAAGGATAAACAGTACGATCCCTACCCCGAAACTGGCAGCAACACCCAATTCGCTATACAGCGACAAACCATAACCAAAATAGATAAATGAACCTATAATAGACTGGCTCAGATAGTTAGTCAGACTCATTTTTCCATAGGGTACCAGTCCATGCAACACTTTGTGTCCTGAAACCTGTTGCCAAAGAAAGACAAAGACAGCCACCAGTACACACATAAATGCAAAATTACGGAAAGAGGAGAAAATCGTATTGAGCGGAGATAACATACTCTTATTTGTAAACAGATCGGGTAAAGCCTCCGTAAAATAATACAGAGGAATAAAGCAGACAGCACTGATCAGGAGCGTACGAAGCCAGAACTTCCGGTGACCGGACAGATCGACAAAGAATTGCCGGCGTCCAATCAACATACCGATCAGGAACAGGGAAGCGGTCTGGAAGAAACGGCCATGGCCCCAACCCCATAACAGGCTGAAAAGCTGTCCGTCCCACAGGTTCGACTTCACCATCGCCCAGAAGTCCGTCTGTCCCAGGAAGGGATACATATTTCTATGATGCACCAGCCATTGTCCCGGAGCTGCCACATAGTCGGGATTGTTCAGCGCATAAAGGAACTTTGCCCATTCTACAGGCTGAAGCATCAGGAGAATAGCCGTTATCAACACAGCTTTATCGCTCCATTTGCAAACCAGAGGCAGTATGACACCTACTATCGCATACAACACCAGGATATCACCGGGGAAGAATGCACCATTAAAACATCCGATCAGGAACAGCAGGAATAACCGCCACAGGAAACGCAGACGGAAGTCTTTCCCTTTCTTAGCCTGGTTATTATATTGTATGAAGAAACTAAATCCGAACAGCAGGGAGAAGATAGCATACGCTTTCCCGCCAAAGAGAAAAAACAACGTATCCCAAACACCTTCGTTCAACGACTTCATAAACTCAGTAGTCGCTTCGGGAAATTCGTAGAAATTAAAATGTTCGATATTATGCAAAAACATAATCGCCATAACGGCAAAACCTCTTAGGGCGTCGACAACTTCAATGCGTGCCGACTTGAGTGGCATTTCGTGCTTCATGGTATAACTATTGGTCTTTTTTAATAATGGACACAAAGGTAGGCAAACAAACGAAACGAAACAAAAAAAGCATCCCCAACAGATGCTTTTTTTGTTTCGCAGACTTAAATAGAATACTCAGAAATAATCTTTCTTTGTTTTAAACGGTTTAAATGTAGAAACGTCCACTTACGATTCTGTAAATATGAAAGCGAATACCGTGCCAGAATCTGCAAAAGGTCTTCGTATGTATCATAAACTCTTACTACTTAACAGAAAAGAAAGATAAAATGTTTTAGACAACGGAGAGATTAAGACAAAAAACGGGGAAAACAGATACCCAACTGGGGAAAAATTCCACAAAGATATTCCACAGAATTATCCCACAACCGTTTACTTCGAAACGGTCATTGCCTGTTCAATGATTTTTTTCACTTCTGCGATTACTTCCGAAAGCAGCGATTTCCATTCCTCCACAGGTAAAGTGGTGGCATTCTTTTCGATAACTCTCAGTTTCTCCACCAATGAGGTAGCGCCGAGCATGGTAAACAACGGCACCATTTTATGAGATATCTTTGCAGATTGTTCCCGGTCGTCATCCTGCAATGTACCTTCGAGTAAGGCATTGCTTTTGGTTGTCTCTTCCACAAATGTTTTCAGGATGGATGCGGAGGCTTCCTTGTCCTCACCGGCAAAGGCTGTCAACGAATCAAAGTTGAAATCAGAGGTAACAAGCAGTTCTGTTGATAAAAGTTTATTTAACAGAGTAATCAACTGCCGGGCCGTAAAAGGCTTATTCAAAAATCCTGTGAAGCCGGATTTCAGATAATGGTCATGCTCGTTCTCCACGCTAGCAGAAAGGGCTATAACCGGAAGATTCTCTGTTCCCGGAATACCGGAATTACGTATGCTTTCCAGTAATTGATAACCATCCATTCCCGGCATCTGTATATCCGTAATGACAGCATCGAAAGAGGTCTTCTGCAACAAAGCAACAACAGAGAAGGGATCAGTGCAGCTACTCACCTCCACATGGTTCTGTCGCAAATATTCTTCCGTAAGAGCGAGTTGCAGCGGATCGTCATCGACCAAGAGACAGTATACATCGCGACCAACAAAAGATGGTAACTCCGGTTCAGACACGGCTTCCTCTTCCGCCACGGGAAGCACCTGCACATCGGCTACTGTAAGCGGCAGTTCTATTGTGAAATCACAACCTTGCCCCACGACACTCTTTAAAGAGAGGTTTCCTCCCATCAAAACCGTCATCTTCCGGGTTATGGATAGGCCCAGCCCAAACCCTTCCGCCTTTTCAGTTGCGGAAAGACGGGTAAATTCACCGAATATACGTTCCTGTTCTTCCGGCGGAATACCCGGACCGGAATCGCTCACCAACACATTCAGCAGTGCACTGTTGTCTGCCAGAGCATTGATAGACACCACCATGACAACCCGTCCTTCACGGGTAAATTTAAGGGCATTCGACAATAAATTCCCCACTATCTGACGAATACGAATCGGATCACCGATATATAACTTTTCCGTTCCTTCTTCTTTCAGATTCAAGACAAAAGTCAGATCTTTCGATTCGGCTATCGGTCTGAAACTGGTAAATATCTCATTGAATAGAGCCGATACACTGAAAGCCACCCGCTGTATCTCCATTTTTCCGGATTCAAGACGGTGAAAATCCAACAAGTCATTGACCAAAGACAAGATATGGCTGGCCGAACCAGACATATTATCCAGGTAATATTGTTGCCTTTCATCCGGATGCCTCCGCAGCAAAAGGTCTATATACCCGATGATCGACGAAAGCGGAGCCCTGATGTCATGACTGATTGTCAGCATCATCTTCTCACGGCTATGCAACAGGTCTTCGGCATATTGTTTCGCCTTTTCCAACTGCATTCTGTAATATTTACTTTTCGAAATATCACGGGTGATCATGAAGATAAAAATAATCACGATAACAACAGAAACAATAGCAATGCCGGCAATCAGCAAGGAAGTCTCACGCAGAATCTTCTGTTTGTTCTGCATACGTTCCAGCGAAGCATTCACTTCCTCCTCCTCGATATCACGCAAAATCTGGTTAATCTTACGGGTAACTATACTATTATTATAACGCAGATTGGCAGCACGTTCCAACAACTGGTCAGCCAGCAATTTACGCTGCCCTGCAACACTGTCCTGCAAGTTTTTCAACACACTGGCGATGGTATCCGCCGGATTGAATACATTCACCAAAGTGTCTGTCACTATCTGGCGGGTCGTATTGACAATGATGCTCGTGTCTTCACGGCTGGGTGAGAAAGCTTCTGCCAAACGACGGAAAAAGCCGCGAGGTTTCTTTTGAGAAAGGATCGTATCCTGCTTGACTACAACATGTTCTTTTATTTCCTTCTGCTCAATAAACGTATCTTGTTCGGCAATCACCTTTTCGATATTAATCGTATAAAGATGCTCCGTATTCGTTTCTTTCCAGGTTTCAAGCAGACGGCGGGTATTCAGTCGTTTCTGCCTCAAAAGCATATCTATCGTATCGATCTTTAGCAACTGAACGGAGTCGGTTATCAGGACACGCAGGGAGTCCATATTGCTGTGAGCCTTATTCAGCGTCCGGTTAAAATGATTCACATTATTCTGTGGCATACCGACCAATTGCCCCAACGCCTCGCTTTCATAAAGCAAAGACAATGTATTGGTTACGAGATAAACTTTCTGACGGGCTTTACTGTCCGGTTCTTCCTCACCGGCAACCTGTTCGATGATTTGATAAATATATACGACAGAACATACTGCTATTGCAACCAACAACAGATAACCTAAAATAACCTTAAGAGTGATGTGTCCACTTTGTTCTGCCATAAAACAAAGGTAGAAGTTTCTATCAAAATATCAATCTTTGTCGTAAACAATTCCCCATTTGTCCAACATCTCGAAGTCGGCATTCTTCAATCCGACTTTCCAGAAAGGAACCGGTTCGTCATGATCTCCGAGGTACATGCGGTCGCGCACCGTAAAAGCCGGATTGGAAACAGCCAGGGTAGAATCGGAAACTGCCGTATGTATTCCTGCCAGGTCCAATACGGTATGGAACACACTATTCGTGCTGACCGGGAGAGCCTGATGAGCCATTGTCGTCTGGTATTTCTCCGGATAAGTAGCCCGGTAAGCATCCGAGAACCAAATAATATAAGGTATATGTAACTGATAATAGGTCGGAATTGGAGACGCATGCAAATAACGGGCACGGGCATCGTCAAAAATATCTTCCCCGTGATCGCTCAGATAAAGCATCGACACGCAAGCGTCCGTTTTTTTCATCATATCCGCAATCTCACCTAGCACATAATCGGTATAATGTATCGAATTATCATAAGAATTACGCAGCTGCTTCTTATAAGAGGCACGGATTCCTTCCGCTTTATCCGGGGTATAAAATGCAAAATCTTTCGGATAACGTTCATGATAGTTGAAATGCGAACCATAAGTATGAATAACAAAAAACAAATTACCATCCGTCTTATCCACTTCTTTCTGCAAATAAGGGAGCAATTCGCCGTCATGCAAAGAAGTCAGATAAGCAGACTTCGGTTTAAACTGGCTCATATCTATAAATGTATCCGCTTCCCGGTAAAACGAACCGATCATCGACGTGCTCAGATTCTGGTTCGCAATTACAACCGTATGAAAACCGGCTTCCTTAAAAGCAGTCACAATACTTTTCTCATCATAAATCACCCCATAATCTTCAGCACTGGCGGCAGACAGAATGATAGGCACACTCTTATGAGTATTATTGGATTGGGTAACCACATCGGTAAAATGAACCAACCCATCCAGTTTCTCCATCCGGGGAGTCGTTTTACGTTCATAGCCATACAAACTCCATTCCATCGCACGAGACGTCTCTCCCACCACTAACACATAAATTTCACGTTTTCCTTCCGTCTGCACGTTCTTTGTCGCATGGAAGGTAAAATCGGATGATGTAATATGATAATTACTGTTTTTTTCCGCTTTATTGATTGCAAAATAAAGGTTGTAAAGCGCATTTCCCGGATAAAAATCATTTTTCAGCGAAACCATATGGCCTTGTATCGGAGCCAGCATGCAAAGAATGATCCCCAGTATAAACACACCCAGACTTCTTACCGCCCATTTTTTTCGGAAAGAGTTTGTCAGCTTCTTTTTCATCCGGACAGACCAGACAGCCAGCAGCAGAGTTGGCAATGTATAAAAGAAGAAGACACCTATAATGACAAGAAATATATTTCCAAGTAATTCGCTGGCTTCAGATGCAGTCGAACTGGTCAGGTTCAGAAACATATCTACCGCAATCACCGATTCGCCAAAAAGATAAAGCAACACAAGCTGTCCCCCGTCCAATATAACTTTCGGTAGCAGGCACCAGACGACAATACCCGGTTTGCGTGCCAACAAAAGCAGACCTACCCAAAAGGCATAAGGCAATATCAAAGATGCGATTCCCACTGTGACAGGTAAGGGCTCCGTAAAGAACAACACACAATTAGGAACGATAAACAACAACGCAAACAAGAACAACAAATGTTCCTGGGAAGTGAACCAATTCCTCAACTTTATAAAATAACTCATCGATATACCGTATATTCCTGAAAAACAACTACTCTTTTATCTTCTTCCGGCTTTCATTTCCGGGCGAACTGCAAAAGTAGTTGTTATTCAGCATATACTTATACAAACCACATACAAAAAAAGTTATTTCACACAATTCCGACCGTCTTTTCCTATTGAACAGTTACTTCATCCAAGAAAAACCAAGCCGGATAACCTACCCCATAATGCCAGGAAGGACAGGTCTTGATTCCTTCAATCTCGACCTTTATATAACGGGTTGTCACGGGAGAAGGGGCTTCACACTTGACTCCCACAAACTTCACCTGTACGGAACGGTCTTCCGCCAAACTCTTTTCACCAAACGGTTGATAGGTTTTATTATCCGACGACGTGGAATAGGCCACTTTCTTCGGAAGCAATATCCAGGCACCCAACTGGTGAAGGAAATCACTTTCTATCGAGCTGACCGGCGTCTCTTTACCCAGATCGAGAATAAACGAACCGTCAATGCCCTCCCATCCGATCCAACTTTCCACAAAAGTAGTTCCACCGAACAGTTCATCGGTCAGGGCGGTTTCTCCCAACGTTTTATATTTACCGGACGGCTCTTGAAGCCAGATCACTTTCGCACCTTTTGCCAAGTTCTTTGCTTTACCGGGCAGATAACGTTCGGTATATAATTTGCAATATTCAGCCGGAGGATTACTTCGTTCGTTCAGGGTCGGTATATTAAATTCGCGCGTACGTTCTTCAAATAAAGCCAGGTCGGCTTTGACTTCTTTCAAATCGTGATTTCCTTCGGCGCGTGCTATTTCAAGTCCGGCATATTGTAACGGCAAACGGGATAGCCGTACACGTTTCAACAGGATGGGATCACCGGCTACTGCCTGTTCCGCCTGATCGAACAACTCATTATAGCGCTTGCGGCAATTCGCATTCAGCATACCGTCTTTATGCGTAACCGGTGAGTCGTATATCCAAAGACGCTGTTTGCTGGCAAGCAAACCACCCTCCAACAGCTTCTCATACTGATAAATATAAGGAGAGGCAGCCCCATAATAGCCATCCATAAAAGCACGCATCAGCGAATCGGCATTCTGGTAAGGATTCCACATCAACTTACTAACCATATAAGCACGCATCTCCGGGAAATCACCTCCTTTGGAACCTCCTATCTGGGAGAAATGCATGGTTGCATGATGTTCTTTAAACAATTGGATATTCTTTTGCAGGATCGGGAAATTGGGAAATGGGGATACATAATTATCAAAATTGATCCCGTAATCCCACACGAATATATTATTACTGATAGCAGACCAGCCTTTCATAGCTTTCATGAAATCCTGTCCGGAAGCATTGTCGGTCAAAGGGACTTCACGGTCGCAATCGATATCGCACAGCATGATATTCACATTCGGTAACGGCTTCACATGCTTAGGCGGATGCATCGTATACAGATAAGCCAGCGTGGAAAACTCTTTGTCCGGGAAGCGGGCAGCCAACTTATTCAGAAAATGAATCAGACTGCCGGAAGGGCCTCCCTCCTGTTCATCCAATGCTTTACAGTCCGGACAACCGCAGTTAGTAAAATTACCGTCGTTCTGGCTGACGGAAATCATATTCTTCCCTGGATTCGCCTTAAATATGGAATCAATCTTCTGCGAGGCCAGTTCAAATACTTCCGGATTAGTCAGACACCATTGGCTGGCTTTTCCGGGACGGCGTTCACCATTGATAAAGGAATAATATTCCGGATGAGACTTTCCGTATATATCGGAGGGCATGATACGGTCGAATGTATGTACCCACATGCCGCCGGCAAATACTTCCGAAGGTTCTTCGAAGCGGAACCATAATTTATAAACCGGGTCTTCACGCAAAGCGTAACACTGACTTTGGCGGTAACGGAAAGCCGGATTCTCCGCCCTGTCCAATTCCGGAATAACGACAGTAGAACGTTCTGTTAACGTATAGGCGTTTGCTCCATAATAAGCAACTCCCAGATAATCTTCCAACAAAGTTACTACACCATAGATATTCCCTTTATCACCACCACTGCTGATAAAAACAATGCCATTATCAGTCTTCAGACGAAAACCGTCTTCGGTCAGTCCGGATACATCGTTCCCACCTATGACGATATCTCCTTTCCGGGGCGATTTATCATTCACTACGGGCAGGGAGGCACCGCTTATCCGTTTCACAAAATCCTGTAATAAAAGAGCCGCCTGATTATCCACCGCTTCTCCCTTTTCCACCAGGATACGGGAAACAGGCTTGCTGTCCTTCACCACAGTAATCTGTGCATTCAAACAATTCATTCCCAATAACAGGAATAAGGCACATAGATTTAGGTTTCTCATATATTTCAAGTTTAGAATTATCGTGTAAGTATAAGTATCGACAAACGAACTATTCCCGTTTGTTATAAATTCCGGATAATCGCAATAAATTCCTCATTCGTTATATCCAGTTCCGGTTCTTTATAATTGACAAAATCTTCAAAATAATCACTGGCGATATCCGCCACAATCTCTTTTCCGTCCAAACCATAAGAAGAAACCAGTTCTTCCACTTTATTTTTCACCTGCCGAATCACCTGCAAACGGTCTTCGTAGCGTTCCGGCTTTTCCTGGTCCGTCACATGCTCATTGCGAATTATCAGATATACCACCGTGTAAAATTTATCTACACTTCCGAACACGGGGATAAACAATGCTTTCTTATCTTCCGGCAGAGCAGCCAGATATTCCTGTATTTTTGTCATAAGATTTCGTTTTAATTGATAGAATCTATGACAAAGATAAAAAATATTATCACAAGCCGACCCCATTGTATCATGGAAACTGTTAACTTTACGGCATTAGAATAAAGATGTCTTATAAAACAAGATTTAAAACTCAACGATTATGATTAAAAGAGAAAAAAGTATTGAACTGCTAAACAAAGCAGTAGCCGACGAAATGACAGCTGTTAACCAGTACATGTATTTCCATTTCCGTTTGGACGATATGGGATACGACCTTCTGTCCAGCCTTTTCAAACGTACGGCTATAACAGAAATGATGCATGTAGAACGCCTCGCCGAACGTATCCTGTTCCTGAAAGGTGAAGTGGAAATGAAATGTTCCGGTCCGGTAGAAAAGATCCACGATGTTAAAGCTATGCTTGAAAAAGCCGCAGAAATGGAAACCGGTAGCGTAGACGACTACAACGCATGGGCCAACGAATGTGCACAACACGCAGACTCAGCCACAAAGAAAGTATTCGAAGGTTTGGTGGTAGAAGAAGAAGGTCATCTGGACCAGTTCGAAACAGAAATCGAGAATCTGGAAAAGTTCGGAGACAATTATCTGGCATTGCAATCTATCGAACGCAGTAAAGTGATCTCTTCGGGCGGCACTCCTGCTGAATAAAAAGAAAACAAAGAAAGAATTAACGAGGGCGTTGCAAAAGTATCACTGTGGCAACGTCCTCTTTTTATATCAAAGCACTGATAAAACAATAAACAAAATACCCGCAAAGAGCCATCTTTACGACAACACTTAGCAAGAATCCGACAAAAGCTCCTATCCCGGCTTTAAAAGCTTCCATTGATTTCTTTCCTCCTAACAATTCGCCGATCACCGCTCCGGCAAACGGACCGAATAAAATTCCCCAGGGCGGGAACAGGAATATTCCGGCTACGGTTCCGATGACACATCCCCAATTTCCCCATTTACTGCCTCCACCGTATTTAGTACCCAACACCGGTGTCAGATAATCCAGCAACTGTACGACAATAACCAACACACCCCATATCACCAGTTGGGTTACGGTAAACTGTACCCTATCTGTAAAATGAAGCAGTATCAACCCCAGATACGACAACGGCGGACCGGGAAGGACCGGCAGAAAACAACCGGCAAACCCCACCAATAGACAAATCGCTCCTAGTATGATCAATAATATATCCATCTGTTTCCATTAAAATTGTTCCAGAATCTGAATACGCTTTCCAATCGGCGGATGCGTCGCAAACAAACCGCTCATTCCGCTCAAAGATATAAAAAGAATTTTGTCGGGATAATTATTCCTCCGATATTTGTGATACGATCGAAAATAAAAACACCGATGGCAGGCTCCCCCGTTTAAACTCAATCCTGCTTATATTTGTTGTTTACCAACATCAATAAACAGATCGAGTTATGAATAACGTATCAGTAAAAGTGAAACGCCGGAAATCGAAGGTTACGGGCAAACAAACCCCGCTATACATCCAGCTGATCTGCCGGCGAAAAATGAAACGTATACCGTTGGATATAAAGGTATACGAAGAAGAGTGGGACCCGCTCACGGAAATAGTACAGATACCACCCGGAACAGACAGGCAACGAACCGAATACCTGTTGCAAGTATCGGAAACAGCCTGCGAAACCTGTCGCATGATCCGGCAAATAATCGAAGAACAGCCGGTAAACAAAGACTTTTCCGTCGATGACATCGTGAAACTGTATGAAGAAAGGTCCGCAAGCATGTACCTGTCCGCCTATATACAAAAACTGGCGGACATTCTCCTGGCGCAGGGAAAAGAGGCCACTTCCCGCCATTACCAAAGCCTGGGGAACAGTTTCCTCTCGTTTTTCGGAAAGAACATCCGGATAGACGAAATCAACGAAAAGCTGATCCGGCTATATGAAGAATATTTAATGGCCAAAAAGCTGATGGATAACACCATTTCGTTTTATATGCGCAATTTCCGGGCAATCATGAACAAAGCAGCGGCCAGCGGATTGATAAAAGAGTGCACACACTTCTTCAAAAACGTAAATACCCGGATTGAAAAAACACCCAAGCGGGCCATAGAAGAAAAAGTGATCAGAAAGATAAAGAATTTAAGCGATGCGACATTGAAAAAACCGGGCCTGATCTTCTCCCGCGACCTGCTGATGTTCGCCTATTATACCAGCGGCATGGCTTTCGTCGATATTGCCCATCTCACATGCGACAATATAAAAGGGAACTACCTGGTTTATAAACGACGTAAGACAGGACAAGAACTACAGATCAGGATACTCCCGGAAATACAGGAACTGATCGACCGCTATCACTCCAATTCCCCTTTTCTATTTCCCGTACTACGAACGCCTGATCCTTCATATAAGGATTATGAAAGTGCACTCCGGCTACAAAACCTGCGGTTGAAAAATATAGGCAATCTGGTAGATACTGAACTATCGACCTATGTGCCCCGCCATACCTGGGCTACTACAGCAAAAAGCAAAGGTGTATCCGAAGAGATGATTTCGGAAAGCATGGGACACACTTCTGTAAAAACAACCCGCATTTACATAGCGGCATTTGATAATCCCCAACTCGATCAAATCAATAAATATGTAATTTCGGGAAAGAAAAACAAGGGAAGTCTTAGAACCATAAATTCCGTCTCTTACTAAGAGACAGAAAAGGCACTTTATTGTCTGTTAAAACGTTGCAAACGTAATAACATTTATTTGATAAAACAAATATTTTGAGATAAAAATAAAATATAAAGAGTTTAATATTCAGGCCTTTTCTGAATATTGATACATATTTTAAGGAAAGAGCTATCTAGCAAATACCCCTTCCTACTGGTCTATTATGTCAATTATTTATTAATATTTCCGCCTTTTATATCCTGTTTATCAGATGTTTAACAATTGTTTGACAATGCAATCCAATTCAGACAGTTTTGCAAATGCTTCTACTTTCAGCACATATTCATTAGTAATCCTGTTGAAAAATAATATTTTCAATGTACTTCAGCACAAATCTCATTTCTGAGTATTTATCCGCCTATTTCTTACAACTACGGAAAATTTGTTTGACAATTTGTTTTACATTTCTCTTTACAGAGATATTTGTCATATTCATCTTCCTTTAAAAATCAGACCAACTCAATTACCCTGTATTCCACATTCTGTCTCTTAGTAAGAGACGGAATAGATACAAAACACTAAATGTATTAATATGTATAAGGGTAAGATCAGAGAGCGCCACCTCCTACTTCTTCTATTTATTTGCCTATCTGTTAACCTCCGTGGGCAACAAACGGCATTAAAGACGAACGTATTGTTCTGGGGAACTACTACGCCGAATGCTGGTGTGGAAGTAGGTATAGCCAGACAGTTCACGGCAGAAGTATGGGGTGCCTACAACGCATGGAAGTTTTCCAACGACATGAAACTGAATCTATACCTTATCCAACCTGAAGCACGCTACTGGTTCTGCCGCAAATTTGAAGGACATTTCGTAGGAGTACACGGACACTACGGACATTTCAATATCGGGCAAATCCCTTTTATATCCGGTCTGAAAGAGTATGTATTGCGGGGCGACCTCTACGGAGGCGGCCTCACCTACGGGTATCACTGGGCGATAGGCGACCGCTGGGGCCTGGAAGCGATGATAGGAGGCGGATACGCCTATATGAAATACGACAAGTACCGGTGTGCCGACTGCGGCGAGAAAGTCGGCTCCTTCACAAGGAGCTATATCGGACCGACACGAATCGGATTTTCTATCATCTATTTTCTGAAATAAGTCTTTTGAAGCCTATTATATATGAAACACATCCTGTTATCACATAATTTAATATTAATACTGTTAGTGGTTCTGTTTTGTTTCCATTTTAATGGAAAGGTTACGGCGCAAGGCATACGCATCGTTCCCGGCAAACTGTACGTAAAAAAGGACAGCCTGCATGTGAACCTGACAATGTATCTGGACGGAATTTCCGTCGGCAGCGGAACAGCCTTTTTCTTTACCCCTGTCATGTCGGGGAAAAAGAAACAAAGCCTTTCCCTGCCCGCCGTTATTATCAGTGGCAAACGCCGGGCTCGCAATGACCGTCGCGAAGCATTCCTTTCTCCTCTTTCGCCGGACAGAAATGAGCCACAACCTTTCCGGCAGATAATAGCAGGAAGAAATTATCCGAACGCTCCAATCAATTACCAGATAGCAGTGCCCTATGCCTCCTGGATGCAACAAGCTGCCCTCCTGCTCCAGCAGGAATATAAGGAATGTTGCGGAAAGGAGTTGCTGGCACTCGATACGCTGAAACGAAGTCTGTCAATATCTTCGGTTCCCCCGGCTGCCCGGGAAAACGAATTCCAAGCCAAGCCTCAATCCCGGCCGGTTCAGGAGGAATCTATTCAAAACACATCGGGCGGAAATACGACCGTCTATACATATAAGAACATACCTGCGACAGGAAAACCCGCTGCCCCCGTCGTTTTAAGCATCGCCGATGTAGACCAGTACGCAGTGATGGTTTCTTTCCTGCCGCCGGAAGGCGGCATGGGCAACAAGCACCGCACCGAAGGCGCCGTCCTCTATTTCGATTACCCGCTGGGAAAAGACGATATATACCCCGATTACAAAAACAACCGGGAAGAGATCAACAAAGTGGAGAAAATACTGGGGCCGCTCACCGACAACCGCTTCTCAACGCTTGCCCGGCTGCGCATCCGCGGATACTCCTCACCCGACGGGCCTTACGGCGACAACGAGCGGCTGGCCAAAGCCCGTTCGGGGCTTTTTGCCCGCTACCTGCGCGATGCCTACAACATTCCGCGCAGCAGCATCGAAGTTTCTTCGGAGGCAGAAGACTGGGAAGGCCTTGTCGACCTGTTGCAGACCTATCGTCCGGCCTATACCGATGCCGCCCTCGATATTATCCGCCGCTACGGTATCTTCAACGGACGCGAAAAGCATTTGATGGATTTGCAGGGAGGAGCTCCCTACAAGGATATGCTGCGCCGTTTCTTCCCGAAACTGCGCCGTATCGAAGTGGTGGTGCAATACGATGTCAGGGAAGTGAACGGAGCGGAAGCCTCCGAACTGATCTACACGCATCCCGACCTGCTCAGCCTGGATGAAATGTATGCCGTGGCGCGCTACTACCGTCCCGGAAGCGACCAGTACCGCGAAGTGTACGAAGTAGCCGCCTACCATTTCCCGAACGACGTGGTGGCCAACGTCAACGCCGCCTCCGCCGTCATGCTGACGGGTGACCTGATCTCGGCCTGGAACTATCTGAGCAAGGTGGAAGCCGACCCGCGTGCCTGGAACAATATAGGCGTACTCAATCTGATGGAAGGCAACCCCGAAGGCGCCGCCATCTGGTTCCGTAAAGCCGTCGGCGTAGAACCCCGAAAAGCACGGGCAAACCTGCAACTGGTGGAAAGAATGATAAAATAACAGATCAAAAGATCGGATTAAGATAGATACAACAATGGATAAACAACGGATAGCCTGCGTAATATATGGTATGTTAGCATTAATGCTGACCGCCTGCTCTTTCGGCGACGAACCGTCCCCCTGCCCCTACAACGTCAGGATGGAATACTGGTACGCCGGCAGCAGCGCCGAAAACGCACTACCCACCTACGTAGACAATATCCGTCAATATCTATTCGATGAAGAAGGCAACCTGCTGGCCGGTACCACCCTGCGCGGCGACAGCATCACCGGCTGGAATGCCGACCTGAAAGACGGCACCTACACCCTCGTTGTCTGGGGCAATCTGGGCGAAGAAGGGAAAGAAGCAACCACGGTAACAACAAAAAGCGATTATAATATGAACGAAATGACACTGAGCGCCATCACCTCCGGAGTACCTCCCGGATACCGCGGCAACACAGCCCGGCTCTATTACGGCACGTCTACCTTCACCCTGAAAGACGGGATTACGGAACGCCAGCGTGTCTACCTGTCGCATGCACACGCCGCCCTCAACATCACCGTACGGTGGCGTACCGCAGAAAAACCTCCGCTCGACGGTACCTGGCGGATGCGCCTGAAAGGCATCCCCGCCCTCTACGACTTTACCGGAGGAACAGAACAGACCGTCCCCTCGGGCAATGGCAGTTATACGATTCCCCGGAGCGGAAAAACAATAACCTATCACGAAACCCGGGCCGCCATGAACTACGACTACGAAGTGACCGGCGAATTCGTCACCTATCGTTATACGGCCGGCACCCACGAGCTGTGGAGCCTTTGGTGCGACGGCGAACAAGTCATCGGCGATCTCGACCTCCACCTCTTTTTCTCCAAGCTGCCGATGAACATGGACCTGAATATGGAACAGGAGTTCGACCTCCTGATCACCGTATATGAAAATGAAATTATAGTGACACAATCGACTGCCTCCGACTGGGCGGAAGGCGGTTCTATCGGATAAAGAATAAAAAACATAGAGAGATGAAAACTTTTTACAAACTCTGTTCCATGCTGCTCTGCAGCGCTTTCCTTTTGGGAGGCTGCACCAAAGAGACACAGACTGACGGCGGTGATCCCCGACCCGGAGATGATTCCATTGCCGAAGTTCGCGAAGTGATGATGACGCTCAAAAGCCAACTGGTTTTGCAAAAAGGCGCCACCAAAGCAAACGCCACAGCCGCCACGACGACCAAAGCAGAGACATCTATCGCCACAGCCGCCGAGAATGCCATCTCCACACTCGACGTCTACGTCTTCGGAGCGGAGTCCGAGAACGGTGACTACACCTTTCAGGAGCGTTTCGCCTATCGCGCCGACAGCAAAGACCGGTTGCCGCAGGGAGCCACCGAACTGCTGCTGAACGCAGACTCCGACGGCAAGGAAACGACCGCCCTTATAAAGCTCAAGAAAGGCCTCTTCGTCAAGCTCTACTGCATCGCCAACGACACGACCCTGGTCGACCCCGCTACCGATAAAGTGGTGAAGGCCGCCGACTTCACCCCGATCACCTTTACTGAAAGCGAAGACGGCACACCCCGGTTCGCTGCCGAAGGCAAGCCGCAGGAAAGCACCTTCGTCGGCTGGCACACCCGCCTGCTGACGGCTGCTGTCAAAGCCGACACCCTGGCTCCCCCCCTCGCTATGGCAGGCGCCTGCACCACGCCCATCGACCTCACCTCGTTCGACAATTCGGCACGCGTACAGGTCGGATTCCGCCTGACACGCCTCGTCGCACGCTTCGATATCAACAACAAAGCGGGAGATTCCCGCTTCACCATCGAGACTGTCTCGATGGGCAACGGACGCCGCGGATCGGGCCTTTTCCCCATCCGCGTATACGGCAACCTGCCTGAGGCAGAACCGGATCAGCTCATCACCTACCCGGTGCATGCCTTCTACGGCGACAATGCCAACAACGGACTTTGCACAGGCGCTTTCTACGCCTATCCCAGCCCCAGGCAAGACAAGGCATTTCTCATTCTTAACGGTAAATACAAAGTAAACGAAACGGAAATGAAGAACGTATCCTATCAAATACCCTTCACGCAACCGACGGCCGACGGCAACACCGCCTGGCTCGACATTGCAAACAACCACCGCTACACCATCGCCGTCACCAAGGCCGACGCCTACCACCTCGACGCCAATATCCTGGTGACCGACTGGGCGGACGACGGAAGCATCGAATACACCCCCGACAACAAACCGGGCGAAATCGTCGTGACCATACCCGAAGCATTCAAGGACGACAGCGAATATGACGCCGATACGAAAACCGTCAGCATGTCGCTCAAGGAAGGCAGCAGCTTCGAGATCACCACCACCAGCAACTCCGCGCTCATCATCAGCAAAGCGTATGCCGGAGGCGGTATCGTGAAAGGATACGACTGGATAAGCATCTCCGACCCCGACATCACCCTCGGTGCCAACGGCATCTCTACCTATAAATATACCGCGACACTGACAAAGCCCTACCTGGCCGGACGCTACCCGAAAGCCGCCATCCGCTGTATCAGCCTGACCGACGCCTCGGAAAGCATCCTCTATGTCGAGGCCCTCTCCGTGCCGCAGCCCATCGCGACCCAACAGCCCCCGAAAACGCCGAACAACAGATCGGACAACCCCAACAACTTCGACGTGGATAAGCTCGAAGCCAGCCTCTACCGCATCACCGGCAGCACCACCCGGGTATACATCAATTGTCCCGACGGCGTGGAACCTGCCGAACACCCCGACTGGCTCGACGTCACCCCCGCATCGGTAGACGGCGCCTCCACACTCTTCCTATTGACTCTCAATAACCGCGACCTGCCCGTCGACGGCAACCAGGGCACCGTCGTGTTCTGTAACAAAAAGAAGAACGAACTGCAAACCGGTATCACAGTCAACATCATGGATGCCCCCGTGAAGACCGACTACACCGCCGTTGGCTCCGACAACACCTATACACCCGGCACGTCCGACGGCACGACTCCCGACGACCTGGCCATCCGGATAAAAGAAAACAGTTCCGCCACCGTAAAAGCCTCCTCGATCGACGGCGTAGAGGTGAAGATCGACTACCCCGAAGGAACGCCGGAATGGCTGAGCTTCACCGGAGCGACAGCCGCAGCCGCAACCGCAACCAAGGCTACTGCCTCCCTCCGGACACAGGATATCACGTTCAAGCCCATTGAAAGATCGATGGGAGGTGCCCAAAAAGCCACCGTCACCCTGGTCAATATCATCGGCGGCAAGAATTACAGCTTCACCGTCACCCCTGTCTACGCCACGCCGGTGCTGTCCGTTATCAGCACAAGCGCCAAACCGGCACAAAACACCTTCGTGGCCGGCGACGATGTCTCCACCCTGACGCTCTACCGCGTCAGCGGCTCCACCATACAACTGAAAGCCACCGCCATCGGCGGCAGCCGGGCAACCGACCCGGCAGGCGTAACCGTCAGCGGAGGCGACACCTACCAGACGGAAAACACCTACACCGTCACACTCGCCGCCGGCGCCACCTCCGGATCGTTCAACATCGTCAACAAGTCTGACCCGGCAAAGATACACACCGTCACCGTCAACGCGCCCGACCCCACGCTGAAGCTCGACAAGACGGAGGTCACCCTGACCCCTTCGAACGGAACCGTGCAGACGCTGAAGCTGACCTCCGGCGCCGGATACAAATCGTATAGCGTTGCCTGGGGCGGCGGTACGCAATGGTTCAGCCTGCCCGCGACAGTTGCCGGCGGCACGAACGTGGATCTCAACGTGACAGCCAACACCGCCAACACCAACCCCAAGGAAGCCACCGTCACCCTGACCAATGCCGTAGACGGCGTAGCCAACGCCACCTTCAAAGTAAAGGTAGGGGCAACGGCACCTACAGTGACGAGCTACAGCAACCCCTCCATCACCACCGCCACCGCCGTTTCGGCAAACACCGGCAGCGGAACAACCATTGAGCTTTGGGCCATCGACAACTCTTCCATCCAGGTGACGATCGACGCCATCGGAGGAAGTTGCGTGTCCGGCACTCCCAGCAATGTCAGCGTGACCGGAGGCAATACGACCAATCAACAGAATACTTTCACCATCACTTCCACCAACGGAAGCCAGGGCAGCTTTGTCATAGCAAACAAAATAGCCCCCAATCTGTCGCTGACCTTTACCGTCAAGAAGAAAGCCGATGCTATCACCGCAAACAATCTATCGGTAACAGCGGCTCTCAGCGGTGCAACCAATATCTCTGTCAACAGTAGTTTCGGTTGCACGGCCAGCGTCCTCAACAATAACTGGGGTTCCGGTGGCGGAGAATGGTTTCAGTTTAATACAGCCGACGTAAATTATGGTAATAACAAGACGATACAGATCAAGCAGTTGAGCAACAACAACAACACGGTCATGAAATCGGTGACTATTCGCCTGACAAGCAAAGCTTCCGGCGGAGTCACTAAGGATATTACAGTGACACCGACGGGGTTTGTGGCACCGACGCTATCGGCAACAAGCGGTTCCGATGCAGATTTCTACTTGAATACGACAAAGACCTTTACTTTCAACACAACCTCTGCCGGAGGTGCTGCCGATGCAGTATCATCTAACAGCAATGTGGCTACAGTTACCCGTACTAATAATACATATACGGTTACTCCGAAAGGTTTTGGTACTTGTACTATAAGTGTTCCAAATGCGTCTTCTACAAATCTGAAATCTGATTATACCGTAACTGTTTCCGGTAAAAACTATCAGGGTAAAGCCGTATGGAAATATTACGGATTCTATATTGCTCCGGAGAATGCCGGTTCTTCCACTTGGAACAGTAGCCTGACAGCAAACTATTGTAGTAATAAAACCGGCGGAACATGGTATGTGCCTAGCGCCGATGAATGGCGTGCTATTCTGGGCGGGACTTCGGGAACTGGTCGCGCACCCAAAGATCTATTCAACGAATACAAGAGCAAGGGCGTATTTGTTCCGGGTAGTGGGTCCTACTGGTCGACGACGGACTACACTTATAGCCTCGCGTACTTCATGGCCTTCGACTACTTCGAGGCATACGTGAACGGCAACAACACGTCTAACAGCCGTGGTATACGGTGCATTGCCAAATGATGAAGGCTATTCGCCTTCATCATTCGATTGATTCGATTATTTGATTTATAGACAAAATTACAAGCATTATCAACCCGGCCCCGCCCCAACGGGCGGCAAGCCACAAAATTAATTAATATGGCGAATACATTAAAAGTCTGGATGGCACCCAACTCGGTGACACCCGATCCGAAAGACAAGATCTTTGTACTCGAAACCACCGGCAAAGCCGACATCCACAAGATCTATGAAGAAATGCGTGCCGAAGACACCGGGCTGCGTCCCGAAACGATCGTGCACTCGGTTACCCTCTTCCAACGCGTTTGTGCCCGCCTGCTGATGAACGGCTGGCAGCTCAACACCGGGCTGTTCTACGCCGTGCCCCGCCTGCTGGGACTGGCTGAAGACGGCAAATGGAACCCCGAAAGCAACAGTATCTATGTGGCTTTCTCGCAAGACAAAGTGATGCGCGAAGAGATCGCCCTGACAACGATCAGCATCCTGGGCACGAAAGCCGACGTGATGTACATCACCGGAACGGAAGACCGCAAGACCGGCCTGAAGGACGGCACCATGACACCGGGACGCAACTTCTTCGTGCGCGGAGCCAACCTCAAAGTGCTCGGTGAGGACGAGTCGGTAGGCGTCACCCTGACCAACACCACGACAAAAGCCGTAGTGAAACTCGATGAAGACATGATTACGAAAAACAACCCTTCGGAACTCACGCTCCTGATCCCCGCCGACCTCGCCGACGGCGACTACCTGCTCACCGTACGCACCCAGTTCGGCGCCGGTAAGCATCAACTGAAAGAACCGCGCGAAGTATCCGTCGACGTACATGTGGGTGACGGTGGCAATAGCGACCGCCCGGAAATCGAATAATCCGGTAAATTGGTAATTGTCCCTTACCAGCGTTAGTAAGTCACCCTTACCAGCACTAGTAAGCCACTCTTACCAACACTAGTAAGTCACTCTTACCGGTACAGGATGGAGCGACTTCCCGAAAACAGATAAATATCAATTTTTCAACTAACAATATGTTTAATTTAAAACAAACGAACATGAACGTAAAAAGTTTAATGTTGTTCCTCGCCCTCGCAGGACTGGGAACAAGCTGTTCAGACGATGAAACGCAAGGAGGCGGCACCAGCAGTATCGCCGGACGCTCCGAGTTGCAGATCGTCTTCAGCGGAAGCGGTGAAAGCCAATCGTACGACAAACCGACCAAAGCGACCAAAGCGATTGCAACCGCCAAAGAGAACCAGATAGACGACTTGCAAATCTATCTGTTTGCAGCAGCCTCCGAAGGCGGCCCGTACTACTACCTGGAAACATGGCAGGACGGGACGGCTTTCGATCCGGAAGACAAGGATGGTGCCGGCAAAGCGAAAACCAACTTCAAAAAAACGGAATCCGGCACCGGCTGGAAGGCTTCCCTTTATCCGAACGAGTTGCCGGGTGTACCTTACATCAAGTTGTTCTGTGTAGCCAACAAAAATGTGGCAGGCGTACTTGCTTCCGACGGTGCTACCGTGTCGCAAACGACGGATGAGCATTTCTATCAGGAAGACGGCACTGCGAAAATCCTGGAAACCCTGACTCCCGTAACAACGGCGGACAAGGGCGACGGAACGTACGATGTTACCGCGGGTACCACCGAGACGGACTTTATCGCCAGCTTTACCAAGGCACTGGGTACTGCAGCCAACGGCGTGATCTCCACCCCGTTGCTGATGACCGGCCAGGGAAAGACGAAGATCAGCGGCAACGTGTCGAAAGTAGACATCGACCTGACCCGTGTAGCGGCCCGTTTCGATATCGACAACACGACCTCGAAGTCGAACCTGACCATCAAAAAGGTCACCCTGGCACAAGGACGTAAAACGGCTCCGCTATGGAACGCACCACTCACCAAAGTGGAAAAAGCAGACCTCGGAACTTCCGGCCTGATCGCACAAAAGTATGAAGTGGTAGACTTCGAAAAGCTGGAAGGCGCCAACCAGGGCGTTACCGAAAGTTCGATCTACGTCTACCCGACCCTGGCGACCGACGAAAGCTTCCTGATCCTGGAAGGAACCTACAAGAGCCCGGTCAACTCCAGCCAGGTAGAGGTTACCTACCACGTCCCGATCACACGCACCCCGGAAGGAGGCGACAAGGGCGAATACATCGCCATCAACGCCAACAACCGCTACTGCCTGCGTATCACCGACGTAACCCTGAGTAACGTATACGGTACCTTCGATGTAGTAGACTGGACTTCGGCCGGCGGTATCACGATCCGTCCCGACAACGACGCACCGGTATTCGATGCCGCCGTTGCCTTCGACCCCACAAGTGCCAATAAGCCGACCGACCTGAATGCCGCCAACCCCGATGCCACGACCTTCGATTACGAAGTGACCGGAGATACCGACGGTGCAGGATCGTTCAGCCTCACCATGGCTGCTACCGGAGCCGTACGTTGCGAAAAGGAAACCATGTCGGCCACCAAAGCGGGTGAAACAGACTGGCTGACTATCACAAGCGACAAGACCGAAGAACGCGACGGCGTATGGTACACGACATTCAAGTTCGAATACACCAACTCGATCGGCCAGCAACCGGTTGCCGTACATTTCATCAACGAAACGGCTTCCTACGATCCGGCCCTGTGGACAACGATCAATTTCTACGGCCCGAAGGCTGTCCCGTCGTTTGCCCTCGCAACAGCCGGCAACTCGAAAGGCAACCTGGCAAACGCAGACGATCCCAAGGCCCCGACAGCTACGATCTACTCTGTAAACGGCAGCTACGTCACATTCGACATCACCAGCATCGAAGGCGTCGAAGTGGATGCCCTGACCGGATACAAGGCCGAAAAGGTCGCTACAAACGGATTTGTCCATACTTTCAAAGTATCCGTTGATACGGAAGCTACGGCTGACGGCGGAAACATGGTCTTCAAGAATGCCGGCGACCCGACAAAGACAACGACCCTGACAATCACGAAAGCCGACCCGAGCCTGAGCGTCGAAAAATCGACCGACGCCAACAATGCCAGCGATTACACGGCGGGAAGCGAAACTCCGTTCGTAACAACCGGTACATTACAGGTAGACCTCGACCTGCTGGCCACAGGAACATGCAACTTCAAGGTTAACTCACCGCAGGGACTGACTGTAGCCAGCCTGGATTGCCCGTGGCTGACCATCACCGAAGTTCATCAGTGGGCCGACACCGACGGCAACCGCTACACGGAATATCAGGTGAAGAAGAAAGACTCTCCGGCCAACACCAGCGACTTCAACCTTGTATTCACCAGCGGCCTGACAGAACAGGGCATCACTGCTCCGGGCTTCACACTGACGCTGAACAAGGCTTACAGCAAGCCGACCATCACACCGAATGCTGCTCCTGCTACGTATGTAAACAGTGCATTCAACGATGGAATACCTTCCGGATATCCGTACGCAGTAACAGCCGATATGTATAAAGTAAATAACAGTACTATATACCTGCAAATGGCTTGTACGGAAAATATGAGCGTGGCATCGGGCGATGCAAATGTCAGCGTTACTAAACAAGGTGAGACCAACTATTACAAGATAGAGGTAACCAATGCTGCCGCTGCTGCCAGCGAAGTAACGATTACAGCTTCGAATGACAATGACGCAGACCGCAAGGCAACCGTTACATTGACCCTGATCGATCCGGCCGTCAAACTGGAAAATCCGGCAGGAGGCATGGCACCGACTTTGTCGGGAACAACGATCACACTTCCGAGTACATTCGTTCAATACAGTGTTTCCACACTTGACATTGTAGCTCCGAAAGGTTCGACAATCAGCTGCGGAAGCAGTACATGGTTCACTTGCACTCCTGCTACCGCCACTATCGACGCAAGCAAGAGGCAGGCAATCACCTTGATGGGAAGTGACCAGGCATCAACCGATGATGTAACGATCACCGTTCACAACAGCGTAACAAATGCCGACGAAACGATTACCGTTACAAAAGCAGCAGCGCCCTGATCAGGTAACTCTTTCCCCTCCTTAAGAGTGGAAAGGCTACTCCCAAACGCTTCCCCGGCGGTATCGGCCATCCCCACAGAACGCGTTGCGTTCTTGTAAAGGCCTCGTCGGGTGAGCGTAAAGCGCAGGTGGAAGACGAAGCGGCCGGAGCATCCGCTGTCTGAGCGCAGCGAGTTCGGAGGCGACAGCGTAGTCTTTCACCGGAGTAGCGAGGCCGGCGCAGCCTTGATCTTTTCTTTGCTTCGTTTCTTTTGGATCAAGCCAAAAGAAATGAAGGCCCCTCCGGTGGCAAACCGGAATAACAATTAAAAAAAGAAGATTATGAACATAAAACATCTATTACCCCTCTTCGCTGCCGGAGCATTCCTTTTTGCTTCCTGCACGGAAGAGAATGAGGCCGGCGGCACTACCACCGGAGGAACAGGTACCGGAGACGATACCGACCGCCAGGAAGTGCTCGTTTCGCTGAAGAACCATCTCGTTCTGCAGAAGCCGGAGACAAAGGCGGCAGGCGACCCGATCGCTACCGAGGAGGAAAACTACATCCACTCGCTCGACGTCTACGTATTCGGGGCTAAAGAGGAAAACGGAGACTACACCCTCCAGGAAATCCACTATTACAGGGACGACGCCTCCACGCTGACACTGCCGGGCGTAAACACATATAGTTTCAACCTCACCAACAGTGCCGACGACAGCGGCGTCACTACCGGCCTGCTGAAACTCAACAAAGGACTCTTCGTTCGCTTATACTGTGTGGCCAACCGTTCCGAAATGTACACCACATCCGATGACGGGACCACTACGCAGTACACCGGCTTCAAGTCGCTTATCCAGACCGCACCCGGGCAGGACGACAACCTGATCACGGCTGGTATCCCGAAAGAAGCCGACTTCAAGAAGCTGCATATCAAACTGATCGATCCGGCGGCTACTGTCGACCCGACTGAAAACGACGTGCTCGCCTCACCGCTGCCCATGTCGGGTGCCTATATTACGCCGCTCGACCTGACCGACTTCGGAAGTTCCGCCCGTACGCAGATCAGCTTCAAGCTCTCCCGTATGGTGGCCCGTTTCGATATCGTGAACGATGCCGCGAAGTCTAAGTTCACCCTCGAGAAAATGTCGATGGGCAACGGACGGAAAGGGGCGAAGTTCTTCCCGATCGAGACGGTCGGCAAAACACAAGCCGACCTGATCACCTATCCCGAACGCACGGTTCTGCCCGATACACAGAAGGCAGCCGATGAACTGGCGGGAACGACCAACCTGACCAAAGGTGCTTTCTACGCTTTCCCGAGTCCTAAGGACGACCACGGTTACCTGATGCTGAAAGGGAAATATGCCGTGAACCAGACGGAAAGCAAAGACGTATCTTACCAGGTTCCTTTCCAGCAGATGATAAACGGTATCGGTACCTATATCGAAGTGGCCTACAACCACCGTTACACCATCACGATCACCAAGGCCGACACCTACCATCTGGATGTCGACCTGAAGGTGGCCGACTGGGATGACAAAGAAGTGATCGACCCTTACGAACCGGAAAACGATTTCGACCGGACGGAAAATGTGGTACTGGATACTGATCCGACCAACACTGCCGGTTCGTACGTACTCGACAACGGCCAGATCTCCGTATTACCCGACAAAGACAGTAAGTTCGCCTTCAAAATGGCATCGAACACGAATTTGACACACGAGGTGATCTATAAATCGGAAGCTGCTCCCAAATGGGTGAAAATAGACGGTGACCCGGTTGTTACCAAAGCAAGTTCGCAGGAAACGACTTACAAGTTCGTAGTGGATGAAACGGTACTGAATACAGCCGTAACAGCCGGACAAAAACTGGAAGACGTAACCATCCGCCTGACCAACCCGGCCAGCGGCAGCCGCAAGGAGATCAAGGTGATCGCCACACAAGGCCCGACAGTTGCTTTCGTTGAACAGGAGAACAACTACAACACCTTCGACGCAGCCAAGCTGACGGCCTTCATCTATAATGTAGCCGATCAGACCATCAAGCTGCAGGTCGATGCGGAAACCCGCCTGGCCGATCCGGCAGATCCGGACGGTGCAACAACAACCGGTAGCACGGTGGATATTACAAACGTAGGTTCTACCGGAGTAACAGCCAGCAGCAACGTTTCGGAAGCCAGCGGCGAATACATCCTGACTGTCGACGGTACAGGCACGGCAGGAAACGAAGGCACAGTCGATTTCATCTCTGTCGCTTCCACCGCCAAGACAACGGTGAAGGTTATCCTGAAAGACCCGGCCATAACATCCCTGGAAGCCGGCAGCTTCAATAGCAGCCGCGCAGACAACACGTTCAGCCTGACAAGCGGAGCCGGCAGCATCCCGCAGGTATCACTGGTAGGCGCTGCAAGTAACAGCTTCACGCTGACCGTTGTTTCGCCGGAAGGTGTGACGGTAGCTAAGACGACAGGAGATTGGTTGACAATAACGGACAACACCGTTGCCAACAGTAACGGCAAGAAAAAAACAACCATCACCGGTACCATCACCGATGCCACGGATATGCAGACTGCTGCTAAAACGGACGGTAAGTTCACGATCACCAACAAACTGGATGCAACGAATACGATCGAAGTGGAAGTCGTTACCACCGTTCCGCCAGCCGCTACTGTCAGCAAAAGCGGAACCGACAATGGTCTGGGTACATTCAGCAGCAGCGTTGCCACCTTGTACAACGCCGCCAACCAGTCCATCACACTGACCACCGACGTTCCAACTACACTGGCTGCCAAATCGGCTGCCGGCTTCCTGACGTTATCGTCAGGCAAAGGTACAACGCATACGATCACGTTGCAGGCAAGCCAAACATTGCCGTTAAGTGGTACTCCGACGCTGACCTTCACGACTGAAGACGGTGCGACAACGGAGATAACAGTGGCATTGACCGACCCGGCTATCACGGCGCTGACAAGCCTTACGGATGTAAACGGCACAAACAACTTTACCGCAGCCAGCGAGCCGGACAATGCCAAGGTGGTCATGACCGAAGCGGCAGCGAACAGCAGTTTTACGCTGTCCGTTGTGTCGAAGGAGGGTATCACCATCGGTAGTGAAACATCTTCCTGGCTGAAAGTTACGGCAGCAGAAGCTACCGGTACTTCCGGTAGCTACACAACTGTTGTAACAGTTGCCATTGCCGCAGGTACAGACCTGACAGAGGCTCTTACCGGCGGTAAGATCGTACTGGCCAACGCCATTCCTGGCGGTGGCGATATGACGATCGATGTGGAAACAACCATACCGGCAGTAGTTCCTTAAACCTAGTTAATACGGAGAGGGTGGCCGACAAGCGCCCTCTCCCATTTATCACATCAATACGAACTTATAAACTTTAAGAAACATGAATAAAGCAGATTTCAGAAACAAACTCGCTTCGCGCCTGGAATTACCCCAGTACGTTTCAAACGATATTATCGATGCCTGTCTGGACATCATCTCCCAATCCCTGCAAAACGGTGACCCGATCGTTCTGCAAGGCTTCGGTACCTTCAGCCCCTGGCAGCAAACCGAACGTCTCGGACGCAATCCCCGCACGGGTAAAGATTGCATGATCGCCCCCCGCACCAGTGTCAAATTCAAGCCCGGCAAAGACCTGTTGAAAAAACTGAACAATAATCAAGGAGAGTAGCACTGCCGCTCCTCTCCCGGCCACCCCGGGACGGTTTCCCGGCTCAGTTCCGCTTCGTGGGCGGAGATGGCTACTGAACATAGGCCGCCGGCGGGCGGCAAACAGGCTCCGGCCTGAACGATCTTTGACATGATGAGATTGATAAGGAATATATCTGAATGAAAGAAAGTCTTGCCACAACTATCGATGTATTTTCTTATATTTGTACCACCTTTGAACATTGTTTAAAACGATACAATCATGGCAAAAGCAATCAGACGCAAATTTCCGATAGGAATACAGAGTTTCAAGTCACTACGACAAGACAACTACCTGTATGTAGACAAGACAGCACTCGTGTACGAATTGGCCAATAGCGGGAAACCGTTCTTCCTGAGCCGTCCGCGACGTTTTGGCAAAAGCCTCCTGCTTTCTACCCTCGAAGCTTATTTCCGAGGACAAAAAGAATTGTTCAAGGGATTAGCTATCGAAGAGTTGGAAGAAGACTGGCTAACCTATCCGGTATTGCATTTAGATTTGAATGCCCGGAAATACAGCACTCCGCAGGACCTGGATGCCATTTTGAATCAGTATCTGGAATCGTGGGAAAAGTTGTACGGAACAGAAAAGCAAGACCGCGCGCCGGAAGAACGGTTTATGTATCAAATACAGCGTGCTGCCGAACTGACAGGCCGGCCGGTAGTCGTATTGGTCGACGAATATGACAAACCGCTGCTGCAATCTTTGCAGGATAAGAAGTTACACCAGGCCTATAAGGATACCTTGAAAGCCTTCTACGGCGTCCTGAAGAGCGCCGACCAGTATCTGAAGTTCTATCTGCTGACAGGCGTTACCAAGTTCGGTCAGGTAAGTGTTTTTAGTGACCTCAACCAGCTGGTAGATATCAGCATGGACGCCTACTATAACACTCTATGCGGTTTGACCTGGCAAGAGATTGCCGATAATTTTGAACCGGAATTGCAATATCTGGGTGAAAATAATGATCTCACTCCTGATGAAGTGCGCAAAGAAATGACCCGCCAATACGACGGTTATCATTTTATGTATGGAGAAGAAGGTCTCTTTAATCCGTTTAGCGTACTGAATGTGCTGAAAAATAGTATATTCGACGATTACTGGTTCAAGACAGGGACACCCACATTCCTCATAGAGCTTCTCAAAAAGACTAATTACGATTTGCGTAATCTGGAAGGGGTACAGTTGGATGTCAATTCGTTTGCCGATTACCGGACCGATGCGTCACGACCCATACCGGTGATCTATCAAAGCGGGTATCTGACTATTAAAGGGTATAACAAAGAATTTAAACTGTACACGCTAGGCTTTCCTAACGACGAAGTAAAGTTCGGATTTCTGAACTTCATCACCCCGTTTTATTCTTCCATTCCTTCTACTGATAGTACCTTTTATATCGGTAAATTCGTTGAAGAGTTACGAGCAGGTGATGTGGATGCTTTTATGACACGTCTGCGTGCCTTCTTTGCCGGTATCCCCTACGAGTTGAACAACAAGACGGAACAACATTATCAGGTGATCTTCTATCTCGTCTTCCGCCTGATGGGACAGTTCACCGAAGCGGAAGTACGCAGTTGCAAAGGACGTGCCGATGCGGTGATAAAAACGCCGGACTACATCTACGTATTCGAGTTCAAGCTGGAAGGAACCGCCGAAGAAGCCCTCGCCCAGATCGACGATAAAGGTTACCTAATCCCTTACACCGCCGACAATCGGCAACTGGTAAAGGTCGGTGCCAATTTCAGCGCCCAGGAACGCAACTTGGAAAAGTGGATATATACAAATTTTCGTAAATAGCAAATAATGAGCCAATGTGGCAATATGCCAATTTAGGAATAATTGAGCTATCAGTTTATAGTGATGGGAGTAACCAATTCCCCTCTTGAGAGGGGATAAGGGGTGTGTTAAAGCTAGTTATAGGGCGAACAATAACACACCCCCTTCCCCCTCTCAAGAGGGGAGACAGGTACAACCGGTCAATAATCGGATAGTTCAAATCTGATAAAATATGAAACATTCAAAACATCCAGCACTAGAAATATTTGAATCTAAACAATAAAATCAAAATAGTTTTTTAGTCTCTCCCTTATCAATCGCATCTGTAACCTATAGCAGATGCACCGATCGTTACGCAGCCCCCAGCCGGGGTTGCGCAGCTTTTCGTGTGCGTTTGTGTAAACAGCCACCCCGGGACAGTTTCCCGGCTTTGTTCCGCCTCAGGGCGGGCATTGTTCCGCTTCGCGAGCGGAGGTGGCTACTAAACATAGGCCGCCAGCGGGCGACCACATTCAACAGGCTCCGGCCTGAGCGATCTTTGACATGATGAGATTGATAGGAAAAAGAAAATATTCTTGCCATCTTTTTTTGTCTGTTACTTATATATTTTGTTCCTTTACGAACGTTTAATACAAAATATACAAGCTATGGCAAAAATTACGGTAAAAGACACCGAGGTAGCAGTTATCAAGGTGAATGACGAGGATTATATCTGTATTACGGATATAGCACGTTTTAAAACAATCGAAACTTATATTGTTATCTGTAACTGGATGAGAAATCGTAATACGATCGAGTATCTCGGCATTTGGGAAAGTTTAAATAATCCCGGATTTAAACCTATCGAATTCGATAGGTTTAGAAAAGAAGCAGGATTGAATGCTTTCACACTCTCTCCTAAAAAATGGATTGAATCAACCAACGCGATCGGTTTAATTACCAAATCAGGACGATATGGCGGAACGTATGCTCATAAAGACATTGCTTTTAAGTTCGCCAGTTGGATATCTATTGAATTTGAACTATACATAATCAAAGAGTTCCAACGCCTCAAAACCCAGGAACAAGCCCAACTCGGATGGAGTGCCAAACGTGAACTTTCTAAGATCAACTATCATATACACACGGATGCCATCAAGCAAAACCTGATTCCGCCGGAACTTACTTTGGCACAGGCGTCTGTTATATATGCCAGCGAAGCTGATGTACTCAACGTGGCCATGTTTGGTCTTACCGCCAAAGAATGGCGTGAACAGCATCCCGATCTGAAAGGAAATATCCGCGATTACGCCTCCATAAACGAACTGATCTGTTTATCCAATATGGAGAACCTGAACGCTGTATTCATTGACGAAGGACTGAGCCAACAAGAACGTCTTTTAAAACTCAACCAGATAGCCATCTCACAAATGAAAATTCTGGAAGTAACAAGCAACAAGCAACTTCTGAAATAACCCTCCCTTTTCCCTGTCAATCGCATCTGTAACCTATAGCAGATGCACCGATCGTTACGCAGCCCCCAGCCGGGGTTGCGCAGCTTTTTGTGTGCGTTTGTGTAAACAGCCACCCCGGGACGGTTTCCCGGCTTAGTTCCGCCTCAGGGCGGGCTCAGTTCCGCTTCGTGGGCGGAGATGGCTACTGATAATTAATTAAAAAGACTGAATATGTTGTACGTAAAGTTTATTACCGGATGTCTGGCCACCGCCTTATTACTGGGTGGCTGCACGAAAGAGACAGAACAAAAGGGCGCAGACCCTGTCACTCCCGACGCGGACAATTCCCGCCGGGAAGTTTTGATGACTTTGAAAAATAAGTTGTCGGTTAAACCCGTAACGTCGAAAGCCGCAAGCGCTACTGCCGGGACGAAAGCGGAAACACCCATCGCCACCGCCGCCGAAAACGCCATTTCGACGCTCGACGTGTACGTCTTCGGAGCTACGCAGGAAAACGGCGACTACACCTTCCTCGAGCGCTTCGCCTACCGTGCCGATGCCAACGACAAACTGCCCCAAGACGCCACTGAGCTGCAACTCAACACCACCGATGCCGACGGCAACGAAACGAACGGGCTACTCAAACTCAAAAAAGGACTCTTCGTCAAACTGTACTGTATCGCCAACAATACCGTATTCATCGACCCGGCAAACAATAAGGAAATCATGCCGGCAGACTTCACCCCCATCACATTCGCCGAGGGCGAAGACGGCAACCCGAAGCTAGCCGCCGAAGGCTCGCCCCACGAAAGTACCTTCATCTCCTGGCACACCCGCCTGCTGACAGCTACTGTAGAGGCAGATACCCTGGCGACACCGCTCGCTATGGCAGGCGTTTACACCACCCCTATCGACCTGACAAGCTTTGATAACTCAGCACGCGTACAGATCGGCTTCAAGCTGACACGCCTCGCCGCACGTTTCGATATAGACAATGGCCGACGCGGTTCGGGCTTCTTCCCCATACGCGTATACGGCGACCTGCCCAAAGCCAAACCCGACGAACTCATCACCTATCCCGAACGTGCCTTCTATGGCGACAACGCAAACAACGGACTTTGCACAGGCGCTTTCTACGCCTATCCAAGCCCCAAAGACGATAAAGCGTTTCTGATTCTCAAAGGCAAATACAAAGTAAACGAAACAGAAATGAAAAACGTATCCTATCAAATACCATTCACCCAGCAAGCGCCCGACGGCAATGCTGCCTGGCTCGATATAGCGAACAACCATCGCTATACCATCGCCATCACGCAGGCAGACGCCTACCACCTCGACGCCAATATAAGCGTGGCAGACTGGGCGAACGACGGAAGCATCGACGAGTTTAAGCCGGAAACAAACTTCGGAGATATGGAAATCGACATACCCGATCCGTTTAAGGTCAACACAAAATACGATCCGGATACGCGCTCCGTCAGCATGTCAATAAAAGCCGGAAGCACGTTCGACGCCACAATCAACACCCCGGCAGCTCTTTTTGTCGATAAGAAATATGCAGGAGGACCATCGGCACAACAATACGACTGGCTTGAAGTTTCGAAGCCAAAGGTCGTCACCAAAACAGCACCGATGGACTATACCTATACCTTCTCCGTGAAAGACGCTTATGCAGGCAGCCGCTATCCGCGTGCCATACTGCGTTTCATAAATACAATGACCGGTGGAGAAACTACGCTCACCGTAGAGGCCGTTTCCGTCCCGCAGGCCAACGCCACACCTCAGGAGGCGGGAAACAGAAACTCATTCGATGCCGATCTGCTGGAAGCCTCCATGTACAGAGTTACCGGAAGTAAGGTTAATATAAACATCTCCTGTCCCGACGGAACAATCGTTGGCTCAATGTCCGACTGGCTCGATATGAAAATTGTTTCGACCAATACCGCCAAAACGACTTTCCAGTTCTTCATCAAAGACGGACAACGGGATGTGGCAGCAGACGAAGGTTTTGTTATTTTCCTGAACAAGAAAGAGAACAGTATGGAAACGCCGGTGACCATTAAGTTGCTGGATGCCTCTATCAGTCCGAATTTTAAAGCCCTGGGCGGCACAGACAATAACTACGTGGAACCCGCCGGAGATGTGCCGGGCAATGTGAACATGACAGTAAACGACGACAATACCTTTACAGTGTCTTCTCTGTCGCTCGATGGCGTAAAGGTCGGCATAGATTTCGACGGCCATCCGGCATGGCTCAAGCATAACGGTCTGCCGACAACGAAAGCAGGCAGCAAAGCCAATGAGGTCAGCTTCTCACTCGTAGAAAGCGAAATAGCTAAGGGCACTGCCCAAAAGGCTACCGTTACCCTGCAAAACCAGAGTGGCGGGAAAGACTTCCTATTCACAGTCACACCGATATTTAAAGATCCCGTTGTAACTACCGGTACAGTCATGAGTCCGGATATCAACAACTACGATGCCGGCGAAAACAAACTTTACCTGTGCCTGCAACCTGCCGGTAAGACATCGGTAGGCTCCATCAAGGTAAAAGCCCTGGGCGGCAGTCAGCTGGAACTGCCGACAGGAATAGAAGCAACCCTTACCTCTTCCAACGAAAAGGAACAGGAATATGAACTGCGCCTGGCAGGCAAAGACCAGTCAACACCCAACACGAACCCACTGACCCTGAAAGTGATGAATAAATCGGACAATACCAAGTATAAGGAGATCATCCTGCAACCTGTGCTTCCGGAAATAACAAATGTCAAAGTCGTTTCGCCCGACAACTCGGTCTCTTTAAACGGCACGAACATCACTACAAAGCTGATTGCCGATAATACTTTCAGCTTAAACATGAAAGCAGTGGGCGGTAAGGTTTCGATCAGTAAAAAGCCGGACTGGCTCACCGTAGAGACTCCTGCCTCTCTGCGCACAACTCCCGCCAAAGGAGATGCTACGTTTACTTTCAAGGTAAAGAACAATGCAACCAGTTTTGCAGAGGCAGACCTGGTACTGGTGAATGATGCCGGAGGTGCTCCCTATACCTTCAAGGTGAAACCGGCTTACCAAAAGCCTCAGATCAAGGCAGGCACTATGGATCCGGCCAGCCAACAACCTGCAAGGCACAACGCTGAATCTGTATTATACCAAAAGTGGAACAACCTCGGATGCAACAATCACCCTGTCGGCATTGGGTGGAACCGCCATCGAGGTGCCCGGCGGTGTAACCGTGTCGAAAACCTCTTCCGACCAGGTGACAGACTCTTACACGATCAAACTGGCAGGAAATACAGCAAAAACTCCTGAAAACGCCGGCCCTTATACGATCACCGTTAAAAATAAGAGCGACAACACCCAGTCTGTGCCAATTACGCTCTACTTCAAATCCTCCATGCCGGTCTTTACAACCGACAAGGGAAGTGCTATTAAGTTTGTGCTTCAGGGTAATAAGTATCAACATGACGTTTCATTAAATAATAATGCCGTATTCTACGGAACCAACGGTTCTTACACGCTGACGGTTTCTTCGCCTTCCGGGCTTAAGTTTTCTTTTGGCGATCAGAAGGATCCGTCCAACAGCGCCTCTACCTATCAGGATGTGAAACAAACAAAAACATGGACCCAAGAGAGCCCGACAGACGTATACGTTGTTTCGTTCAAATCGACAGCTACTTTCAACCCGACGAAGAACATCTGGTATTTGTACTTCGAGCACAATGACCCCAAGTTTCAGCGTTTTGAATTGGATGAATACATCTATTTCCCGGTTTGCCTGGGTAAAGTTCCTTACCCGATCGTAAATGCCAATACCACGACCACTAAATGGTGGTGCAACTTAGGCAAGGAAACCAACCAGACTACGGCCAAAAACAAAGCCGACGCCATCGGATCAGGTTGGCATATACCGACTCTTGCCGAATACAAGGCATTGGTTGGCTTCACCGACAAGCCGGCAACCGTTACAGATGCAAATTGGTACACTTTTTCTTATCCGATACAAACCTATATGACGAATGTATTCGGAACCGGCCGGGGTGCATTCTGGTTGCCTGATACGAATGCTACTTTTGAAATTTGGATCAGCGACAATAAAGGAGGTTGCTCGGGAATCAAAAGCAACACGGCACTGGTGGTCGTAAAATAAAGCTTTGTTCCGCCTCGTGGGCGGAGATGGCTACTGAATAATTAATTAAAAAGACTAAATATGTTGTACGTAAAGTTTATTACCGGATGTTTAGCAACTGCTTTATTACTGGGTAGTTGTACGAAAGAGACAGAACAAAAGGGCACAGACCCTGTCACGCCGGACGCGGATAATTCCCGCCGGGAAGTTTTGATGACTTTGAAAAATAAGTTGTCGGTTAAACCCGTAACGTCGAAAGC
>OATI01000284.1_pt1 | contig 53862 bp, 53 predicted proteins | sample 1494981 | NCBI WGS metagenome assembly OATI01 (sample SAMEA2579952, study PRJEB22360) | human gut metagenome
GCGCGAGCAGCGCGCGTGGCGCGACGCCGAGCCGGTGAGCTGCGTCTCGCTCATGCCCTTCTGGGCGAGCGGCTCGCGGGCGTAGGCGCAAATGACGATCTCGCCGGGCGTGCCGTCCTCGAACTTCACGAGGCAGGTGGCCTTCACGTAGAAGCGGTCGCCCACCTGCTCGATGGAGTCGTTGAGGGTGAAGAACACGCCCGCGTCACGGCAAGGCTCCTTGAGCGCGGCAACGATGTCCTCCATCGAGCGGTAGTAGTAGTTGCCGTGCGCGTTGTACCGCGCCTTCGGCACGACCACGGAGCGCTGAACCTGCGCCACCGCCTGGTCGATTGTCATGTGCTTGTCGTCTGCCATTCGATGCTCCTAACGGATCGTACGCTCGTAGACCTGCTGCAGGGTGCCGCGCTTGAACACGCCGCTCACGCCGATGCTCCCGCAGAAGCGCCCGATGGCCTGCATCTGGTCGGTCGTGGCGGAGTCGATGAGCATCACGCAGGGGGTTGCAGGACCACTCGACACGGGCGCCGGTGCGGCAATGGGCGCGGGGCCGATAGGCTCGTCGCCGATCTCCTGCATGGGGCTTCCGCCCGGATACCAGTTGCCGGCGGGTTCGGGCGCGGCCTCCGGCTCTGGTTCAGGTTCCATGGCGGCTTTCAGCTCGGCAATGCGCGCGGCCTCTTCTGCCGCCTTGCGGGCCGCTGTAAGCGCTGCGCCCAGGTCGAGGGTCGCGAACAGCTCGCGCTCGGCCTCGGCATAGAAAGGCTCGCCCTCGAACTGCGACTTGAGCGTTTCCCAGTCGCCCGCCAGCTTGGAGACCTTCGCCTCAAGCGCCTCGTAAGCCTTGATCTCGCCGAAGGTCTTGTTGAGCCACTGTGGCTCGTGGAAGCGCTCATAGGGCACGACGGGGGCCAGAAGCCCGGCGAACTCCTCGTAGTGCTCCTGCAGCTTGGCGTAGGCGCGGGCCTTGCGCTCTTCCTCGGCCTGGTCGAGCTGCGCCTTGATGTTGTCGGCGGCTTCGTCGATGATGGCCGTGATCTGCTTGCAGCGCTTCTCGAAGGCGTCGAGCGGCTTGCTGTACTCGCGCTTCACGGCCTTGCGGCGCTCGTCGATCTCCTTCTTGAGGCCGTTGAGGTAGCTGCGGTCGTGCTTGGCCTCTGCGATGTTCTCCTTCTTGGTGAGGTCGTAGGTCGCGCCATCGTAGGCCTCGACGGTCTTGCGCACGTGGGCTTCGAGCGCGTCGAAGTTCGCCTCGATGACGGACGGCTTGTAGGCCACGGTCAGGCTCGATGCGTCCTGCTCCTCGATGACCTCGGCCACAACGTTCTCGGCTTCGTTACTCATCCCAGACCTCCCCGGTCTCGTCGTCGAACTCGATGGTCTTCTGCTCGCTCTCAACGGTCAGGATCACGTAGCCGCCCGTCTTCTTCATCAGGGGGAAGGCGTTCTCGCTGTCCATTCGGACGGTGAACTGCGAGACCGCCTCGTCGCCCTTGATGGTCGATTGCTTGAACAGGGCGCGTGCGCTTACCGGCTGCGTCGTGATCAGCGCCATGGCTAGTCCTCCTTCTTCACGCCGAAGATGATGCTCATGACGTGCTTGGCGGCCTGCTCGGCCTCTTTGCGGCGCGCCTGCTCCACAAGCTCCCGGTTGGTGTTCTCGTTGACGACCTGGTAGCCCTTGGCGCGCACGTCCTCGGGGTAGCTTTCAAGCGCGGCCTCGGCCAGGGCGATCATGGCCCACCAAGCGCCCGCGTCCTTCTCGTCGGCCTTGGCCTCGCCGCCCGCCACCATGAGGGCGTTCACGGCGATGCGGCTGGTGAGGTCGATAAGCGTCTCGATGCTGTCGGTGCGGCTCATGCCGTCGTTCACGTTGTTCTCGAAGTGCTTCATTTCTTCTCCTTCACGTACTCCTCGACGAAGTACTCGATGTAGATGCTGATAAACGGTTGCGTCCCGTGGCAGGGCCTCGGGCGCTTGTCCACGGTGCAGGTGATCACCTGCTGGTCGTCCTTGAATGCGAGGCCGTTGAGCGAGTCGCAGACGAGCTTGCCCACGTTGTCCCAGTCGGGTTTTCCCATGTCAGAGCGCCCTTCCCAATACTTGGGGTTGCTCTTAGCGAGCGGTCGGTAGGTGGATATGCGCATCCTCACGGGGCCGTCGTGCCCGGCGAAGGTCTCGCCGTATTCGGCCCGCCACGCGTCGCGCACCTCCTTCTCGGCCTTCAAGGTCTTGGTGGGGGTGTAGGTGCGGCGGTTGCGGTAATCGGTGCGGGAGCGCTGCTTGCCCACGACCTCGCGAACCGGAACCACGACCCGCGCCGTCGCTGCCAGCGTTTGAACCCAGCTCATTCGCTGAAACCGTCCGACTGGCTGCGGTGCTTGTTGAAAGCGCCCTTCAGCTGCGGGTAGCGGGCCTCCATGATGCGGGCCAGGCTCGGGGCGATGCCGTTCTTGCAGGCCACGTGCAGCTCGTTGCGCACCATGTTCACCAGGTAGTTGACCGACACGTAGCCCTTGCGGTTGAGCCTCACGGCGTTCTCGACCATGAAGTTCCAGGCGCCGGGGTTGTTCTCGATCCACTTGCGGGCCTCTTGGAAGTCCTGCTCGCCTGCGAAGCCGAGGCCGAATATCTCAAGCTGGTTGCTCTGCGGCTTGGGGCTGTAGCGCTCGTCGTTACGCATGGACGACACCCGCCGTGGTCTCGTAGGCCTGCTGTGCGGTTGCCACCGCGCCGTCCATCGTGGGGATGATCCACGCCCACAGGACGATGAGGAAGATGAGCGTGGCGGCTAGGAAGCCGACCAAAACGCCAGCCTTGAACTGGGAGGCGTCCTGCATCTCCTTCGCGGTGGGACGGGGCTTGCTCTCGAATGGTATGATGGTCGAAGCATCGTTCTCGATGCGGTTCATGCGGGCGCTCGGAGTGTGGGAGCTGGGGGCGCTCGCTTTCTTTTTGCTTTGCATTTCGTGCTCCTTTCTGATGTTTCCGCAGGTCATAGCACGTGTGGATTTTGGTGTGCCTATTTTTGCTTTTTCTTGGCGCGGCTCTTTGCGCTGTAGTAGCGCTGTCGCTCCTGGTTGTTCCTCTTCTCCCTAACCGCCTCCTCTCGCATGGCGTTGGCCTGCTCGGCTAGGTCGGACATGTGAAGTTCCTTCGTGCACTCGATGCACCAGCCGTTGATCCGGTTCAGGGGGCGGAACGTCCATCTGCCGCAGTTGGGGCACTGGCTGCGCTTGCGGAGCGAGAGTCCGCAGCGTTGCGCTTGCCACTTAACAGAGTCTTCCGAACGTCCCAGCGCCTTGGCTATCGCCTTAGCGCCTTCGCCCGCATGCTCTTCGAGGTACATGAGTTCATGTGTCGACCACTGCCTCATTACGCCTGCTTCTCGCCTTTCTGCTCGCGCTCCCAATCTCTGTAGGCCTTGGTGAGCGTCGTTACCATTTGATCCAACCTGGTTTCGCGAAGCGTTTCGCGCTTTGCTTCGGCGCTAGGGCGCGAGTCGGCAGACTTCATCGCTCGTCACCTCGATTGCATTCGCGAGCTTTCGTGCTTCCGTAATCGTCATGTCGCTCTCGCCGTTAACCTTCTTGTTGAAGGTCACGAGGGAACAACCGATTGCGTCGGCTACGCTCTGCTTCGTGATGTGCAGCTCGGCAATGCGAGCAGCAACGAGACCTTGCAGGCTGTTCATTGATCCTCCCTTCTTCCTAATGCCCATTAGGTACGAGCAAAACAATACCCTAATGGACATTAGGAATCAATAGCATATTGAGTTTTTCCTAATTTCTGTTAGGATTTACTCGAATAGTCTTTAGGTGAAAGGGGGCTAAAGATGCAGCTATCACGCGCATTGAACGACTACCTCGACGAGCTTGGCATGAAGCAAGCGGATGTGTGCAGGGCGTCCGGTATGTCAGACGCTCACGTGTCGCAGATTTTCAGTGGCAAGATCAAAGACCCAAAAGCGAGCATCGTATACAAAATTGCACACGCTATGGGCATATCGGTTGACGCTCTGCTCGATAGGGCTGAGTCGTACGAGGATGAAAGGGAGTAGCGCATGGGAATGTTCAACAAAAGCGCCGCTAAGAAGATGGCTAGCGATGCTAACGAGTTCATCGTGAGCGACGGGAAGGTTCACGCCCTCGTGTTCCAGGTCGCGGGCAAGGCCATGTATTCGACCGCCACGCAGCTTGAGGACAAGGTTACCGAGCGCATCGACGGAACGTTGTCGCGCATCCAGGACAAAGGTTGTCAGGTCGTCGATGTCAAGATGGCCGTCAGCGCCAACACGCGCGACAGCGACATGATGCTGTACTCGTTTACCGTCTTATATAGGTAAAGAAAAAAAGAAGCCCCACGGGGTCACAGCGTTGCAGCGCTACCCGTGGGGATTTCCACAGAACCTCTGAAAGGAGGCCGTTTCTTATTATGCCAAAAGCAGCGGTGATATACGCCCGCTTTTCATGCAACAAGCAGCGCGAGGCCTCGATAGACGACCAGCTGCGCGTGTGCCGCGACTGGTGCAAACGCGAGGGCTACGCCATCGCCTCCGAGTACTGCGACTACGCCATATCGGGCCGCACCGACGACCGCCCCGAGTTCCAGCGCATGATAGCCAACGCGGGCGAATCCGACATAGTGCTTGTGTACATGATGGATCGCTTCTCCCGTGGGGAGTACGACGCGCCCATATACAAGCGCGAGCTTGCCAAGAAGGGCGTGAAGCTCGTGTCGGCGCTTGAGGCCATACCCGACTCGCCCGAGGGCATCATCTACGAGAAGCTGCTGGAAGGCCTTGCCGCCTGCGAGTCGAAGAAGACCGCCATACGCACCAAGCGCGGAATGGAGGGCAACGCGCTCCGTTGCAAGACCAACGGCGTGCGCGTGTTCGGCTACCGCAGGTCGGAGGACGACGAGTACGAGATAGACGAGCATGACGCCGCATTCGTGCGCGAGGCCTTCAAGCGGCGCATCAACCGCGAGACCGTGAACTCGATAGCTCGGGACTTCGCCCAGCGAGGCGTGAAGACCTCCAACGGCAACCCGTGCGGCTACTCGATGGTTTACCAGATGCTCCACAACAGGCGCTACACGGGGCGCTACGAGTGGGGCGGCATAGTCAAGGAGGGCGGAATGCCCGCGATCATAGACGAGGTGACTTTCATGGACGCTCAGCAGGTGCAGGGAACCAAGAAGCGCTCTTCGGAGGACTGGGGCGATTTCGCCTTGGCGGGTAAGGCCATATGCGCCGGCTGCGGGCGCAACCTGCAGGGCGTGAGCGGGCGCGGGCGGCACAACGTCAAATACGAGTACTACAGCTGCGTTGACGGCTGCATGAGAAACGTTCGCCGAGAGGAGCTTGAGGGCTCTATCGTCGGTGCCCTACGCGAGCTGCTTTCCGACCGCGAGGAGGCCTTGAGGATAGCCCGCATGGTCGCCGACAGGGCAGACGGGGCGGAGATTGCCACAAGGCGAAAACAGGCGGCGGAATCCCTTTCAGCTGCGGAGCGCGGGCTGAAGAACATCCTGAACGCCATCGAGCAGGGAATCATAGCGCCGGGCGTGAAGGAGCGCATAGCCGAGCTTGAGCAGCAGAAGGCTCGCGCCAACTACGACCTGCAGGCCATCCAGGAGCAGAAGATAGACCCGGAGCGCTTCGCGGACTTCCTGCAGTGCGGCGCGAAGCTCGATGACGCAACGCTATTGAAGGCGTTCGTATGGCAGGTGAGCGTATCCGACGAAGACGTGCTCGTGACACTGAACTACGACACGGAAAGCAACGAACCCGCCAGACTTGACATCCAGCGGGTTCGAGGAAAATTGGAATGGTGCCCCCAGCGGGATTCGAACCCGCGATATCCACCTTGAAAGGGTGGCGTCCTTGGCCGCTAGACGATGGGGACAGCGGGAAAGAGTATAGCAGACTTTTTTAGCCGTTCACATATCGTTGGCAAACTGAAAAACCACCACAAAGGTGCCTGTCCCCTTTGTGGTGGTGGGGTGCTAGGGGAGGAGCTTCATGGCTGCGTCGTGGGCGGCGCGCTCGTAGGTGTCGTCGAGGGGCTTGAGCGGCAGCAGGGCTGTGGCCTGGGCGTCGCCACGGCGCTCGAGGGCGTGGGTAATGAGCCAGTCGGCGAGTTCGGGGTTCTTGGGCAGTGCCGGTCCGTGCAGGTACGTGCCGATGACGCCCTTGTAGATGAGGCCCTCAAGACCATCGTCGCCGTTGTTGCCGGTGCCCGTGACGACGGACGTTCCGAGTGGCGTGGCCTCTGCATCGAGCAGGGTGCGGCCGCCGTGGTTCTCAAATCCCACAAAGGGCTCGGGTGCCAGATCGGTTTTGACGGCTACGTTGCCGATCAGGCGGTCGGAGCCGCGTACGGTTTCGGCGGCAATGACCCCCAGACCCTCAATGCGATCCTCGCCCATATAGTACGAACGGCCGAGCAGCTGATAGCTGCCACAGATGGCGAGCAGCGAGCCGCCATCCTCAACATAGGCCGCGACCTTGTCTTTTTGGGCGAGCAGCTCGTGTGCCACGGCTAGCTGATCGCGGTCGGAGCCACCGCCCATCATGACGATATCGGCATCGGTCAAATCAAGCGTTTCGCCCATACGGACCTCGTCTACACGCACGGGAATGCCACGCCAGACGCAGCGGCGCTCGAGCGCGATAACATTGCCGCCGTCACCGTAGAGGTTAAGGGCATCGGGATACAGGTAGACGATGCGCAGCGGGCGCGAAAGCTCGACTGGTACGATGCCGACAGGAAGAGCGCTGCCGTCGGCACGGGCTACGGCGCGCCCGGCAACAGCGTCGGCGGCAGCGCCTTTCAGCCCGTCGAGCTCCTTGACCAGCGGCGGGAAGGCCGTGTAGTTAGCGACGGCGTAGAAAGTGTCGCCGGCAGCCTCGTCTGCCACGGCGCCAATTGCCTGGGCGACGTCCGAGATTATCGCGGCATCGATGCCGGCGTACTTGAGGCGTACCTGCATGTCGTGCGCACGCGTGCCTCCGGCAAAGGCGACAAGACCCGGTGTGTCGGCGATGCGCTCGAAGTCGACGTCGTAGATCCACGAGACATCGTGGCCGTCGGCATCGTTGTCGTTAAGGAAGAAAGCGCAAAGCCTGCCGCCTGCCGTCTTGATGGACTGGATTTGTCGATCGAAGCCTACGGGATTCTTAGCCAGGTTGGCCTCGACGGTGCGGCCGGCGATATCCCAGCGGCCCATGCGTCCGCCGGCGGGGACGTAGACATCGAGCGTGGGCTGCAGGTGCGCCGTATCCACGCCTAACTCATGTGCGGCAAAGAATGCAGCGGCAACGTTGTAGACCATGTACAGGCCGTTGTAGCGCGTGGCGATGTGCACGGCAGCCGCGTCGGACGCAGATCCAAAGACCAGGTCAAAGCCGTAGCCGTCGCAGCCGAGCTCCACGCCCGTCACACGGCGGACCAGTGCGGGGCGTGCCCAACCGCACGAGGGGCAATGGTAGGCGCCGAGTTGACCATACTGCACATAGTCGTACTCCAACGGGGCGTTGCACTGCGAGCAAAAGCGCGAGTCGCTAATACGGTCGGACTCGGTGTTGGTGGCGCCGTCGATGCCAAAGGCGATGCTTGCATTGGGAACGCGTGCGGCGATCGCGGCACACAGCGGGTCGTCTGCGTTGTAGATGAGCGTTGTCGTTGGAGAGAGCTCCAACGCATGGGCGATGACGTCTTGGGTATGGTCGATCTCGCCATAGCGATCCAGCTGGTCACGGAACAGGTTGAGCAGCACAAAGTAGGTCGGCTTGAGCTTGGGCAGAACGCGTACGGTGTAAAGCTCATCGCACTCAAAAACGCCCACGCGCTTGCCGCCGCCGGCTCGCTTGAGGCCGCTGCGCGCCTCGAGCAGTGCACCCACCACGCCCGGCTCCATGTTGTTGCCGGCGCGGTTGCATACCACGGTGGCGCCGCTGGCGGCAACGGCGTCGGCGATGAGGTTGGAGGTGGTGGTCTTGCCATTAGTACCGGTGATCACCACGCTGCGGTCGACAAGGCCGGCGAGGTCGCTCAGCAGCTCGGGGTCGATCTTCATGGCGATGCGGCCGGGGAGTACGCCGCCCTGGCGCTTAAGGACGGAGCGCAGCCCCCAGCGGGCGATATCGCTCGAGGTGCAGGCAAGAGATGAGCGGAGATTCATGAAGCCGTTCCTAACGTGAATGACATGGTCGTGGCGTTTGCGCCGTTAAAAGCCGTAGCGGCGCGCAAACTCCTGGGCAAGCTGCGAAACGCCTTCGCAGGCATTGGCCCAGTGGGCAAAGTCGGGGGTATCCGAGATGATGCCGTCGGCTTCCCAAACCGCCTGGTGCGAGAGGTCCCAGGGGTCGCGCGGCTCGGGTCGGCAGGGAAGGTACGGCGTCTGGTACATGGGGTTCAGCAAGAAGAACGCGCCGCCCTCGCAGCGGTTGGCAAACTCACGCAGCGCGCGTGTCGCCGGGCGCATCTTGTTCGTTTTGAACAGCAAGATCGTGCGGGCGAGCAGGTACCAGGGGGAGTTCTCGAGGGTATCGGCCCCCATCTGCTCCTCGAGCTGGTGGGCCAGGGCAAAAAAGCCGTCCTCGTCTTCCAAGCGAGCGAGGGCGAGTAGCACGGTGCCTGCGGCTCGGGTGGGGTAGCCTTCCGCCTTAAGGACGCGGCGGGCGTAGTTGGCGGCAGCACGGTAGCGGGCGCTCGCCATGCACAGCTGCGAGATGGCCTCGAGCGTATGAAGCCACCCGATAAGAGCCGGCTCGCTCACGGTAAGGTCTGCTGCGGTGACACCATCGGCCAAAACATTATTGGCCCAGTAGTGCGGGGCTTCCATGTCGAACCCGGGCACGCTTTGCTGCAGGTAATCGGCCGTGGTCGCCTCGAGCTTCATTAGGTCGCCCAGGCAGGCGTCAACGGGCGTGTCGGCCAGGATGATGGCGAGCAGCTGCGCGTCGACGGCCAGTGCATCGACGCGGACGATCTTGAGCAGCTCATCGCGCATATCGTCGAACAGGCGGTTGCGCGTCTGTTCAAACTCCTCATCGCTGCCCATGTCCTCGATGCGATGGAGCTCGTCGAGCAGGTGGCGATGAACACCGGCATAGGACAGCAGCGCCTGGGCATGCTCGGTCTGCGCATACTTGTGAGGGTTGACGCTTACGTCGTTATGGACAAGCTCGCGTGCTGCATCGGTGAGCTCGGGGTGCGACGCCAGATAGGTGCGCTCCAGGTAGGCGGGGATGTAGACGCTCGGATCCATTAGAGGTCTCCTCCCTTAAACGGCAAACCCTGCTCGGCCGCCCGCAGTATGCGCTCATCGATTTGGGAACGCACGATATCGTTGGTGGCGACCCAGGCGGCAAAACTGGCGTTGTCGGGGGCGCCCAGGCCCTCCTGCAGTACCGGCGTCGCCTCGGACAGCGCAAGGACAAGCTCGTCGGTCGAGCCCACGCCCACGTTGACGCGGGCATAGACGCCATCGGGAAACTCGGTTTGGAAGTAGAGTGCCTCGGCTGCGTGCGGACACGAGCGCGCAAGGATGCGCAAGTAGCGCTCGGCGCCCTCGTAGTCCAGCTCGCGCCAGGCAGTGCTCATCAGCGCGATGAGCGTCCACGGGTCCAAGTCGCGCTCTGCATCTTTGGGGCGGCGGCGCAGCGGGGTATTCGCGAGGTACGGCACGGAGTGGGCAGAGCGAAAGCGTTTGAGCTCCTCGGCGGGGTATTCGAGCTTCGCCATGGCGAGCATCGCGGTGTGGCGGACGCCGGCGGGATCGTTGGGGGCAAAGTCCAAGCTGCGATTTGCGGCTTCGAGCGACATGCGGTAGCGTCCGCTAATGAGGGCGCGTGACGCAAGGGCGGCAAGCCAGCGCAGGTAGGGGCGGCGCATAAGGTCGCCTGCGGCCTCGCGCTCGTAGGGGTCCTGCGCCGAGGCGATCTTGAGCGCCAGATCGTGCTCCACCTCGTCGCACTTGGACACCAGATACTGCACGTATTCCTCGTTGGATTCGGCGGTGAGTGCCGTCAGCATGCGCTGGGCATCCCAGTTGGCCGGATCGAGTGTGGCCGCCTCGCGGAGCATGTTCTCGGCAGCTGCCTCTTCCTGCTCTGCCTGGGCATCGTCAGGGATAAAGGGAATGCGGTAGTCGACGGCCTCGACTACCTTGGCAATCAGATGCCCGGCGCGGTCGCGGTCGTGCACGATGAGCGGTGCGGGGTTGCGGGTGAATTGCTCCATCAGACGCTCTACGGCGGCACCGTCGGTGGGCGGGATATTGTCGCGGCGCAAGGCCTCAAGAACGAGGCGATGGCAATCCTCTTGAATGGGATCGAATGCCATGGGGCCTCCTTTGCTGCGGTTAGGGTTCAGATGTTTCTATATTAGGTTCTAGTTTACCCGCATGTGGCACACCGGGGGTGCCGCACTTGGACTTGCACCTTTGCACCACGAAGTCGGATGTCGCACAAATGTCGGCACCATGGACGGCCGAGTGGTATCACGGTGCCGCAAACGGTCGATTTTTGGCGGCGAACGGTGCATATTTTGGAGGGGCACAGTCCTGCCCGGGATATGTAGTCAACCTTGATAAAACGTTTGCCCAGCTTGGGAGTATGAATGCCGCACAAGGGTCTTCAGGGATAGAAAAAACGTTTCATCATTGGCGGCTTTAGGTGAATAACTGACCAACCAGAACGGTAAAATAGTGTTTGTCTGAGCGTTGAGACGTTTAGACATCGCGCATTGTCATCGCCGGCAACGCGCAAACCGGTCCTAACGGAGCCAATTGGGTGCTCCGTTATATACGCAAGTCTAAGAGGGGCTTGTTTAGGAGGCACAGTATGGGACGTTTTACCAATCCTCGCGATCTGTACTTTGGTGAGGGCGCTCGCCACGAGGTGAAGAACCTCAAGGGCAAGAAGGCCATCATCGTTTCTGGCGGCAGCTCTATGCGCCGCGGCGGGTTCCTGCAGGACGTCGAGAACGACCTTAAGGAAGGCGGCTTCGAGGTCAAGCTGTTCGAGGGCGTCGAGTCCGACCCGTCCATCGAGACGGTCATGAAGGGCGCCGAGGCCATGCGCGAGTTCGAGCCCGACTGGATTATCGCCATCGGTGGCGGCTCGCCCATCGATGCCGCTAAGGCCATGTGGGTCTTCTACGAGTATCCCGAGGAGTCCTTCGACAACATCATCCAGCCGTTCAGCTTCCCTGAGCTGCGTCAGAAGGCTCATTTCTGCGCCATCTCCTCTACCTCCGGCACCGCTACCGAGGTCACCGCGTTCTCCGTCATTACCGACTACGCCAAGGGCATCAAGTACCCGCTGGCCGACTTCAACATCACCCCTGATGTCGCCATCGTCGACCCCGAGCTCACCTACACCATGCCCGCCAAGCTGTGCGCTCACACCGGCATGGATGCTCTGACCCACTGCATGGAGGCCTACGTTTCCACCTGCGCCTCTATGTTCACCGACGCCAACGCTCTGCACGGCATCCGCGAGATCGTCGAGTGGCTGCCCAAGTCCTATGCTGGCGACCATGAGGCCCGTCAGCACATGCACGAGGCTCAGTGCATCGCCGGTATCGCCTTCTCCTCGGGCCTGCTCGGCATCGTTCACTCCATGGCTCACAAGACCGGTGCTGCCTTCGAGAACGGCCACATCATCCACGGTGCCGCTAACGCCATGTACCTGGGCAAGGTCATCCAGTGGAACTCCAAGGATCCCCGTGCTGCCGAGCGTTACGCTTACGTGGCCAAGGAGATCCTGCACCTTCCCGGCGAGACCAACGAGGAGCTCATCGCTGCGCTCGTCCAGAAGATCCGCGACCTCAACGACCAGCTCAACATTCCGCAGTCCATCAAGGATTACGCGAATGGTGGCGTGAAGGTCGACGCCGAGAACCCGCAGATGGTTTCCGAGGAGGAGTTCCTCGCCAAGCTGCCCGAGATCGCCGCGAACGCCGAGCAGGACGCCTGCACGCCCGAGAACCCGCGTGAGACCAAGGCTGCCGACTTCGAGAAGATCCTCAAGGCCTGCTACTACGACACCGACATCGATTTCTAATCGACTCTTGTTATCGTAACGAGGGGCTCCGCACGTATCCGTACGGAGCCCCTTTCTTTTTTCTTTTAGAGAATGGGATAGTTATGGCTGCAATTTTCAATAGCCCCAGCAAGTACATCCAGGGTCCGGACGAGCTCGCCAAGCTCGGTTCCTATGTCGAGCCGCTCGGCGCTAAGGCCCTCGTCATCGTGACGCCTTCGGGCAAGAAGCGCGTCGGTGCCAAGATCGAGGGCGGCTTTGCCGAGGCTAAGGCCGAGCTGCTGTTTGAGGACTTTAACGGCGAGTGCTCCAAGGGCGAGGTCGATCGCCTGGTTGCGCTCGCTCGCGACAACGGTTGCGACATCATCGTCGGTGTCGGTGGCGGCAAGATCCTCGATACCGCCAAGGCCGTTGCCTACTACCTGGAGTCCCCGGTTATCATTTGCCCCACCATCGCTTCGACCGATGCACCGTGCTCGGCACTTTCGGTGCTCTACACCGATGACGGCCAGTTCGATAAGTACCTGTTCCTTAAGGCAAACCCCAACATTGTCCTGATGGATACGACGGTTATCGCGGCGAGCCCGGTGCGCCTGACGGTTTCCGGTATGGGCGATGCGCTCGCAACCTACTTTGAGGCACAGGCGACGCATGATGCCGACGGTGGCACTTGCGCCGGCGGCAAGGGCGGCATGGCTGGCTTGGCGCTCGCCAAGCTCTGCTACGAGACGCTTATGGCCGATGGCGTGAAGGCCAAGGTCGCGCTGGAGAAGGGCGCGCTCACGCCTGCCGTCGAGCATATCATCGAGGCAAACACGCTGCTCTCCGGCATTGGCTTTGAGAGCTCGGGCCTTGCTGCTGCTCATGCCATCCACAATGGCCTGACGATGCTGCCCGAGTGCCACGGCATGTATCACGGCGAGAAGGTCGCCTTTGGCACCATCGTCCAGCTGGTACTCGAGGATGCCCCGACCGAGAAGCTCGAGGAAGTCTTGGGCTTCTGCATTGAGCTGGGCCTACCGGTCACGATGAAGGAGCTGGGCGTTGCCGAGGTTACGCGCGAGCAGGCCATGATTGTTGCCGAGGCCGCCTGCGCGCCCGATGACACCATGTGCAACATGCCGTTTGAGGTGACGCCCGAGATGGTCGCAAACGCCATCCTGGGTGCCGACGCGCTGGGCCATTACTATCTCATGGATGAGTAAATCAAGCTAAGGAAGGGGCAAAGCCAGCAGATGACTTTGCCCCTTTTTGCTATGGTGCAAAGGGGTCAGGTTGCTTTGCACCAATTGTTGTTGATGGAAGGGCGGATTCTCGTATGGCGCTTCCCATGGTTTATGGCGGTCCCGGCCGGTATGTTCAGGGGCCGGGCGAACTTTCGCGTCAGGGCAGGTATTTGTCATGGTTGGGCTGCGCTGCCTATGTCTTGTTTGACCAGGGCACCGAGGATCGGCTGTGCAGGCAGATCGTCGATGGATTTCTGGACGAAGATCTAAGCGAGCCGTTCTTTAAGATCTATAACGGTCCGTGTACGGAAGAGGCCGTTGTCGAAATGGCCAAGGAAGCCCGGGCCGAGTATTGCGACATGGTGGTGGGCATTGGCGGCGGCAAGATGCTCGATATCGCCAAGGCCGTTGCGTTTTATTCCGAGCTGCCGTTGTGCGTATGCCCCACGGCAGCTTCGATGGACGGTCCGTGCAGCGCGATTTCCGATGCCGACCTGATGAGCGTTGTAGATGCGGCCTTTAGAAACGAACGCAATATGGCTAACGAACAGGCCAAGGTGACCAGACAAAAGCTCGTGCAGCTCATGTGCGAGGCATAGCTTGGCGCTTGATTGACCTTGTGCAATCGAGGCAGCGATAGGCCATGGGCTATTTGCCGCAAAGATGCTCCGCGTGTAATTTGCCCGAGGCGTGGGCCGATAGCGTATCATTATCTCTTGCTTGTTTGCACTGCTCAGGGAGGGGCCGCGCATGGCGCAGGAACACGATCTGTTTGATGACATTATCGAGATCAGCAAGGGTTTCGACTTTCTTAAAAACCCGCTTGGCGGCGTGACCGATGCACTCGATCCGTCGGCGCCGCAGTGGAATCCTGCCGACTACAAGGAGCGCCCGCGCGGCAACACCATTCCGTGCCTGACCTGCAAAAACGAAAAGAGCGGCTGCACCGCGTGCATGGACGTGTGCCCGGTCAACGCCATCGAGGTCGAGGAAGACGCTATCGAGATCCTCGACTCTTGTCGCAAGTGCGGCCTGTGCGCCGCGGCCTGTCCGACCGAGGCGATCATCTCGCCGCGCCTGGCGCCCAAAAACGTCTACGACGACATTGTCTCTGCGGCTACGAGTCACGAAACCGCCTACGTTACCTGCACGCGTGCCCTTAAGCGCATGCCGCGCGAAAACGAGGTCGTCGTTGCCTGCGTGGGCGATATTACGGCCGAGACTTGGTTCTCGGTGCTGGCCGACTATCCCAACGTGAGCGTCTACCTGCCGCTGGGCGTGTGCGATAAATGCCGCAACACCGGCGGTGAGGACATTCTGGGCGAGGCGATTGCGAAGGCCGAGGAGTGGTCTGGCACGGGTATGGGCTTGGAGGTCGACCCCAAGAGCCTCAAGTGCCATAAGCTTCGCGAGTACGAACGCAAAGAGTACATGGAAAAGATTGCCCGCACCACGGGCCTGACGGTGACCAAGCTCAATCCGGCGACGGCGGCGCTGGCCTCGGTGACGCAAAAGCTCAAGGCCCATCGCCATCAGATTACCCAACTGGAGCGCACACTCAACACCATGTGCGGCACCACGACGACTAAGCGTCGCCGTTCGCTCACGCACGGGCGCCAACTGGTGCTCTCGACGTTGCAAAACCACCCCGAGCTTGCCCAGAACATGCAGGTGAGCACGCCGGAATGCGACTTTGACAAGTGCACGTCGTGCGGCGAGTGCGTCAACGTGTGCCCCACGTTTGCCTGCGATTTGGTGGGAAGCGGTCGCTTTGCACTGGAGTCCACGTATTGCCTGGGTTGCGGAGCCTGCGTCAAGGTGTGCCCCGAGCATGCGCTTAAGTTGGTTGAGCATGATGCATCCAACCTGGTCGTCGTCGATCCCGAAGCCGAGGAAAAGGCCGCCCAGAAGGCGAAGGCTCACGAAGAAGCTGAGAAGGTCAAGGCCGAGGCAAAGGAAAAGCTCAACAAGATGCTCGACCAGGTGGAAAAGCTCGCGGACTAGCTAAAAGAGCGTAAATGATGGCCGGTGGGACAGGTACTGCCCCGCCGGCCAAAAAAGTTGCGGTGGAATAGTTCCTGTCTTGCCCTTAAGCTGGCCATTCTAGGAACTATTCCACCGCAACTAATAGATGGTTAGTTCATGCTACTTTGGTGGCCGGTTCGACCGGTACCGTTGCGCGTCACGGTTTCATGGAGCAAAAAGAACCCGGGGACCTGTTTGGTCTCGGTGTATTCCATAAGGATGCCGTCGGCGTTGTAGGTCTGCCCGCGTATAACGGCGAGTGCGTTAAAGTCGTCGAGATCGAGCACGCGCGTATCCTCGGGCGTGGGATGCTCGATCGTCACATCGCGTTTGCCCGTGGCAATCTTAATGCCAAGATCTTCTTCGAGGTAACGATAGATCGAATCGTTGACAATCTCGGGTGTCAGTCCCGGTACCTGTGAGCTTAGATAATAGGAGTCGTCGGAGCACACGGCTTGTCCGTCTGCATAACGGATGCGTTTGGCGCGTGTGAGCTCACAGCCTTCGGGAAACCCGGTAATCTTGGAGAGCGCCTTGCTGCAGATGAGGAGCTCAAAGACGGTGGTGACAGTCTTGAGCTCAAAGCCTCGGTTGACCGCGATTTCCTTAAAGGTCTCGAGTCCGCCGCCGCCACGACTCTTCTCGTCACTGATGTTGCGAATGACGCGCATGCCTTTGCCTTGCTGGGGGAGCACGTAACCATCTGCCGCAAGCATCGAGATGGCGCGACGGACCGTCATGCGCGAACAGTCAAACAGCTGCGTGAGCTCAGTCTCCGAAGGCAGATAACTCTGATAGGCGTATGTGCCGTCGTCAATCGACTGCTTCACGTTGTCATAAATAGTTTGGAAGATGGCTCGCGCCACGACGGTCTCCTAGAGCTGAGTGCGCGAGCGGTGGATGAGGACCGCTCGCGCAGGTGTCGATCGATTTACTTGCTGGGGTCGATTATATATTTACCCATGGCACGCAGAGCTGGGTCTGACAGGATGGCGCCGAGTTCGTCGAGGGAAGCCACCTTGGCGACCATCGAGGATACGTCGAGCCTGCCAGAGTCGATGAGCTCGAGCGCGCGACGCTGCGTATAAGGGTTGATGTAGGACGAAGTAAGCACAAGCTCCTTCTGGAAGACCTCGAAGGGCTTGACGGTGATTGTCTCATCGGGCTTGGTGAGGCCGAATATCATGACCGTAGCCTTGTGGCCGGCGATCTGGATGGCCTGCTCGATGGTGACGGGCTTGCCAACACACTCGATAACGACATCGACGTTGCCGACGCCCTCCTGCTTCAGGCGGGCCGGGACGTCCTCGTGGATGGAATCAATTGCCAGGTCGGCGCCGAGTTTGAGCGCAACCTCGCGCTTGCCTTCGACGGGCTCGAGCAAGACAACCTTGGTGGCGCCGGCGTTTTTAGCAAGCTGCATCATGAGCAGACCGATCATGCCACCGCCGATAACGACAGCTGTGCTGCCGGGCTTGATGTTGCACATATCGATGCCGTGCAGGCAGCAGGCGACGGGCTCGGTCATAGCACCCTGCTCAAAGCTGGTGTGATCGCCCAACTTGTAAACTTGCTGCATATCGACGGAGCAGTACTCGGCAAAGCCGCCGTTAACAGTGGTGCCGTAACCGGTCATATGCTCGCAGTAGTGGTTGATTCCGTCGCGGCAGGGTTCGCAGCAGCCGCAGGGATGGTTTGGGTCGATGCACACGCGATCGCCCGGTTTAAAGCCAGCGACGTCGCTGCCCACGGCCTCGACAACGCCCGCAAACTCATGACCAAGGATCGTGGGCGGGGTAACGTCGGCTGCACCCTTGTCGCCTTCATAGATATGAACGTCGGTACCGCAGACGCCGCAAGCTTTGACGTTGATCAGAACGTCGCGCCTGCCCACGGCCGGCTTTGCCGATTCCTCGACTCTGAGGTCGTGCTTTCCATAGAAGACCGCGCTTTTCATGGTGACTCCTTAACGTGGCGGTGAATGTTGTAATGAAGTATAGGTATGTCTATAGATATAGACAAGCACATCTAGACAAGTAGAAAAGAAATTTTAAATGCAGCCATAAGGTATGTCAGATTTAGCAGGCAAAACACTGGACTCATACCGTTTACGGCCAACAATCAACCGTTTACCGACCGTAGTATTTATGCTAACTTGTCTAGATAAGTGATATGATAAAAATAGAAGCGCAAGAAGTCAGGGAAGCGGGCCCACCCGTCCTATTGCACGAGGTACACGCAAACGGCGCGTCTGCGGTCTCGAGTGAAGCCAAAACCGCAGTCGCTCCGAATGAAGAGAGGGGGATTCCCCGTCATGATGCAAAAGATACAACGTTTCGGCGGTGCAATGTACACGCCTGCAATTCTTTTCGCATTTTCCGGAATCGTCGTCGGCCTGGGTACGTTGTTTACCACCGAGGCGATCTTTGGCGAGATGGCCACTGCGGGCCATCTTTGGTTTGATTGCTGGAATGTGCTGCTCCAGGGTGGTTGGACGCTCTTTAACCAGATGCCGTTGCTGTTTTGCGTAGCGTTGCCAATCTCGCTCGCGAACAAGCAGAACGCTCGCTGCTGCATGGAGGCTTTGGCCATCTACCTTACCTTCAACTACTTTGTTAGCACAATCTTGGGGCAGTGGGGCCCTGTCTTTGGGGTCGACTACTCTGTCGAGGCGGGCAGCGGTACTGGTCTTGCCACTATCGCAAGCATCAAAACGCTTGATATGGGCATCATGGGCGCGCTCATTATCTCTGGTATCGCCACGATGCTGCATAATAAGTTCTTCGACACCGAGCTCCCCGAGTGGTTGGGCGTGTTCTCGGGTTCCGTGTTCATCTATATGATCGGTTTCTTCGTTATGGTTCCGGTCGCTCTTATCGCCTGCCTGGTGTGGCCGCATGTTCAGGCTGCTATCTCTGCCTTCCAGGGATTCATCCTTTCCGCCGGTACGTTTGGCGTGGGTGTCTTTGCTTTCTTCGAGCGCGTGCTGATCCCTACAGGCCTGCACCACTTTATCTATACGCCGTTCTATTACGACAACGCGGCGGTCAACGGCGGCATCTTTGCTGCTTGGGCCAATATCCTGCCCCAACTGGCTGCCGATCCGAGCATTGCTCTTAAGGATGCCGCACCCTGGGCTGCCTATACCTGCCCTGGTTGGACTAAGGTCTTCGGCTCGCTTGGCGTCGCCATTGCGTTTTATATGACCGCCAAACCCGAGCGCAAGCAGCGCGTCAAGGCTCTGCTGATCCCGGTCACCCTTACCGCTATGCTTTGCGGTATCACCGAGCCGCTTGACTTCACCTTCCTGTTCATCGCGCCCGGCCTGTTCGTCGTCCACTGCGTGCTCGGAGCGCTCGGCTGCATGGCTCAAAACCTCCTTGGCGTCGTGGGTATCTTCGACGGCGGCATCATCTCGATGCTCTCGTGGGACTGGCTGCCCCTTTGGGCCGCACACGGTCTGCAGTACGCCATCTCCATCCTTGTCGGTCTGTGCTTTACCGCCCTTTGGGTCGTGGTCTTCCGTTTCCTGATCGTCAAGTTCGACTTTAAGACCCCCGGTCGCGAGGATGACGATGTTGAGGTCGAGCTCAAGTCCAAGGCCGACTACAAGCAAAAGCAGGGCGGTGCTGCTGGCAAATCGGTCGCCCAGAGTAAAGATGACGAGCGCTTGGTGCTTGCCGAGAACATCCTCGATCTGCTCGGTGGCGCGGATAACATCATCGATGTAACTAACTGCGCTACCCGTCTGCGCGTTAACGTCAAGGACAAGAGCGTCGTTGCGCCCGAGGCTTCCTTCAAGGCGATCGGTACGCATGGCTTGGTGGTCCAAGGCCAGTCAATCCAGGTCATCATCGGCCTTACCGTCCCGCAGGTTCGCGAAAAGTTCGAGAGTCTTCTGAAGTTCGAGAGTCTTCTGTAAACCATCGTCCATCGAAACAATCGGCCTTGCAGAGCCGGTATGCACCGCAAGGCCGATTCTAGAGATAAAAAACTCCACTTCTAGGTAACAGTTCCAAACCGTACAGGCCGCGTGCGGGGATGGATTGAGCAAGCGGCCAGAATGAGGAGGACATCATGTCCAAGAAAAACTATGCCGTGACCATTGCCGGCGGTGGCTCTACCTTCACTCCGGGCATCGCTCTGATGCTGCTTGAGGAGCGCGACCGCTTCCCGGTCAACAAGGTGACCTTCTACGACAACAACGCCGAGCGCCAGGAGACCGTGGCCAAGGCCTGCGAGATCTACTTCCATGAGAACGCTCCCGAGGTTGAGTTCAACTACACCACCGACCCCGAGACCGCATTCACCGGGACCGACTTCGTCCTTGCTCACATCCGCGTCGGCCTGTACGCCATGCGTGAGCTCGACGAGAAGATTCCTCTCAAGTACGGCTGCGTTGGCCAAGAGACCTGCGGCGCCGGCGGTATCGCCTACGGCATGCGCTCCATCGGCGGCGTCATCGAGATCCTCGACTACATGGAGAAGTACAGCCCCAACGCCTGGATGCTCAACTACTCCAACCCCGCGGCTATCGTCGCCGAGGCTTGCCGCGTGCTGCGCCCCAACAGCCGCATCATCAACATCTGCGACATGCCGATCGACCTCATGGATAAGATGAGCCGTATGTGCGGCATCAAGGATCGTCGCGAGCTGCAGTATAGCTACTACGGCCTCAACCACTTTGGTTGGTGGAGCAAGATCTACGACAAGGACGGCAACGACCTCATGCCGCAGATTAAGGAGCACATGGCTAAGAACGGCTACCTGGACGGCATCGAGCACGAGGCCGGTAAGGAGCAGCATGTCGAGGAGAGCTGGATTCACACCTTCGGCAAGGCCAAGGATGTCTATGCTGTCGATCCCGAGACGATTCCCAATACCTACCTCAAGTATTACCTGTACCCGGACTATGTCGTCGAGACGTCTGACCCCAACTACACTCGCGCCAATGAGGTTATGGACGGCCGCGAGAAGAAGGTCTTTGGCGCTTGCCGCGACATCATCGCCAAGGGTACTGCCAAGGACGGCGGCTTTGAGCCAGATGTACATGCCAACTACATCGTCGACCTTGCCTGCGCGCTGGCCGAGAACACGCTCGAGCGCTTCCTGCTGATCGTCCCCAACGATGGCGCTGTGCCCAACTTCGACCCGACGGCCATGGTCGAGGTGCCTTGCATCGTCGGTTCCAACGGCTTTGAGAAGATCTGCCAGGGCCCGATTCCGCAGTTCCAGAAGGGCCTGATGGAGCAGCAGGTTTCCGTCGAGAAGCTCGTTGTCCAGGCTTGGGTCGAGGGCAGCTACCAGAAGCTCTGGCAGGCGCTCACGCTCTCCAAGACCATTCCTTCGGCGAGCGTTGCCAAGCAGATCCTGGACGAGCTCATCGAGGCCAACAAGGATTTCTGGCCCGAGCTTAAGTAAGGACTACTGTCTCGAACCTCACGCATCTCTGCTTCATTTGCGCCGCCGCGGTGTCCGGATTCGCCCGGATGCTGCGGCGGCGCTATACTTATGAGGTTTGAAGTACCTGTACCAAAAGGAGCTGTCGTGTCCCTTTCCATCGGTATCGTGGGCCTGCCCAACGTGGGCAAGTCGACGCTGTTCACCGCGCTTACCAAAAAGACCGGCCTTGCCGCCAACTATCCGTTTGCCACGATCGACCCCAACGTGGGTATCGTCGATGTGCCCGATAGCCGCCTGCAAAAGCTCGCCGACATCGTCAACCCCGGTCGCATTGTGCCGGCGACGGTCGAGTTTGTCGACATCGCAGGTCTGGTGAAGGGCGCTAACGAGGGCGAGGGCCTGGGCAATCAGTTCTTGGCAAACATCCGCGAGACCGACGCTATCTGCGAGGTCGTGCGCTACTTTAAGGACCCCAACGTCATGCGTGAGGTGGGCCGCACGGGCGAGTTCGTCGACCCTGCCGGTGACGCCGACACCATCATGACCGAGCTCATCCTGGCCGACATGGGCACGCTCGAGAAGCAGCTGCCCAAGCTCGAGAAGGAGGCCAAGCGCGACAAGGAGCTCATGCCCAAGTTCGAGGTGGCCAAGCGCCTGCTTGCCTGGCTCAACGAGGGCAAGCGCGCCGCATCCATGGAGATGACTGACGAGGAGCGTGCCGCCGCCAAGGGCCTGTTCCTGCTCACCATGAAGCCCATCCTGTATGTGGCCAACGTGGACGAGGATATGCTTAACGAGGACCTGGCGCCCATCGATGGCGTCAAGCCGCTGCCGATCTGCGCCAAGATCGAGGCAGAGCTTTCCGAGCTCGATCCCGAGGACGCCGCCGACTACCTGGAGAGCCTGGGCCTGGAGCAGCCCGGTCTGGACGTGCTCGCGCAGGCGGCCTATAAGCTGCTCGGCCTGCAGTCGTTCTTTACGGCTGGCGAGATGGAGGTCAAGGCCTGGACGGTTCGTCAGGGCGCGACCGCCCCGCAGGCCGCCGGCGTCATCCACACCGATTTTGAACGCGGCTTTATTAAGGCCGAGGTCATTGGCTACGACGACTACATCGAGCTCGGCGGCGAGCAGGGCGCCAAGGCCGCCGGCAAGCTGCGTATTGAGGGCAAGGACTATGTCATGGCCGATGGCGACGTCGTGCACTTCCGCTTTAACGTGTAAGGACGACGCGCATGTTTAAATATGGCAAAAAAGCTGGCTACATGGGTATTGCGCTGCTCGTACTTGCGGTGATTCCGCTGGTGGTTGCAGCGTGTGTTATCCCCAACATTGGCCCCGAGGTGGCAACGAAGTTTAACGCAGCCGGCGAGGTGACGCGCTGGGGTAAGAGCTACGAGCTGCTGGCACTGCCGGTGCTCAACCTGCTGCTGAGCGTGGCGACGTACTTTACGGCAGGACGCCAGGCTAAAAACAATGATGACTCCGCCTCCATGGCGCGCATCGTGTGCGAGCGCTACCTGCGCAACGGTTGCATCACGGGTGTGTTCCTCAACGTGATCAACGTCTACTTTATGTATTCGGCGATTACCGGTATGGGCTTTGGCCTGGGCTTTTAGCTTGCGCCTTTAGGCAACGAGCCTGCACGCATATTCGATGGCTGCTGCGAGGCCGCCGCTCGATCGTGGTTGAAAGACTACATCGGCGGCGGCCTCGTTTTCGTATCCGGCACCGCGAAGGCAGAGCGCGATACCGGCTTCCAGGAGAAGGGGCAGGCCACGTTGACTGGTTGCGATTACGGCAGCCTGATTGAGCGAGCAGCTGTGCGCTTGGCATTGGATGGCAAGTTCACCTTGCGCCGGGCAAGGGGCCAGAACGGCGGCGACGCGACTTGATAGCAATGCAAATGCTGTGCGCTCATCGGGCGAAAGGTATTCTGCTTCAACGACGACGAGCTTGGGCGGCGCGCTGTTTGTGCGAAGCGTGGCTCGGTACATGCGGACCGAAGAACCCGACATAGAAAACTCCTGTGTATTCGGCAAAACGTAAACTATAGTTTACGTTTATGTTCGGCTCCATTTCAAACTCGGCTGCATGGACGAACGTGCGAAACAGATTCTTGGCAGGCGGGTCGAAGAGACACGCAGGGACCTTGGTATCTCCAAGGTTGATTTTTGTGTGGCGACAGGAATCAGCCGACCCTACCTCGACCGAATCGAAGATGGGACGGCAAATTTCACGCTCAAGGTTCTATTTAAGATCGCACCCGCACTCGGCATGACGGTGTCAGAGCTTCTCGAGGGTATCGAATAGGGGATACCCGTCGACAACTGAACTACGCCATGGGGATGCGGTCGTGGTTGACTTGGCTGTAGAACAGGCGCTGGATCTCGGCCGCATCGCGTGACTGGCCGAGTGCCCACATGGTCTTGGCCACGAGCGTCTCGGTGGTCATGTCGTCGCCGCGCAGAATGCCCGGATGATCGGCGTAAGCACGGCCGACCTCATAAACGCCCAGATCGAGGCCCTCTTCGGGGACCTGCGTGGTCATAACGACGGTGCGACCCGAATCGACCCAGCGGAAAATTGCCTCTTGGAACGACTCGCCCGACTCGCCAAACTCGGGGATACCGCCAATGCCAAAGGTCTCCAGAATCACGGCGTCGTAGCTGTCGGCAAGGGCGTCGAGGATGCCCGGGTTCACGCCGGGCGTAAGCTTGAGTACAAATACGCGCGGGTCGATGCTGTCGTAGAAACGCACCGGGTTTTCGCCCTGATGCGTGCCGTGGAGCCCGTTGCGCACGATGCGGTCGTTGCGGATGTAGGCAATGGGCGGATAGTTGACGCTAATGAACGCGTTAAAGCTCATGGTGCGCTGTTTGCGGGCGCGCGTGCCGGCAATGGCGACGCCGCCAAACACAATTGACACATCGTGCGAATGCTCGTCGAGCGCGTAGAGCAGGCTCTGATACAGGTTGAGCTTGGCGTCGGTAAAGGGGTTGCCCATGGGCTTTTGCGAGCCGGTGAGCACGATGGGCTTGGGGCTGTCCTGAATCAGATAGGAAAGCGCCGCCGCGGTGTAGCTCATGGTGTCGGTGCCGTGCAGGACCACAAAGCCGTCGTGGTCGGCATAGCCCTCGACGATGACGTCGCGGATACGCATCCAGTCGCTCGGGCGCATATTGGTACTGTCGATGTTCATGGGCTGTACCACGTCGAGCTCGCAGAGGTCCGAGATCTCGGGGACGCTCTGGGCGAGCTCCTCACCGGTCAGGGCGGGGGAGAGGCCGTTGCCGTCCTCGGTCGATGCGATGGTGCCGCCCGTGGCGATGAGAAGGATGCGCTTCATGCTGGTATTCCTATCGTATTTGCCGCCGCAAGGGCGGAGTCGTTCGGCAGTATTGTGGCACAGGGCGTCCAATGTTCAAACGTATTACATCATCTGTAACGTTTGGTAACACTTCAATTGCCGTCAAATAGGGGCCCTGGTCGTGCGTTTGCCGTGCGCTGATGGCTGCGAGGGACGAGAAACCCCATATAACGTGTACACTATGGAAGTTATTTTCGTTCATTCACGCGGGTGGGCACCGGCTCCCCGCCAACAAGAGGGGGAAACCATGGATCAAAAGGCTTCCGCAAAGGTCCTCGTACTCGACTTTGGTGCGCAGTACGGTCAGCTCATTGCCCGTCGCGTCCGCGACCTCAACGTGTATTCCGAGATTGTCCCCTGCGACATCTCGGCCGACGAGATTCGCGAGATGAACGCCTCTGCGCTCATCCTTTCCGGCGGCCCGGCTTCTGTGTATGCCGAGGACGCTCCGTCCATCGATCCTGCCATCTTTGACCTGGGCCTTCCCGTCCTGGGCTTCTGCTACGGCCATCAGATCACGGCCGTGACGCTTGGCGGCAAGGTCGGCCACTCCGAGGTGGGCGAGTACGGCCGCGCCACCATCACGCGCACGGCCGGCGCCAAGCTCTTTAACTCCACGCCCATGGAGCAGACCGTGTGGATGAGCCACCGCGACGCCGTGTCCGAGGTGCCCGAGGGCTTTACCGTTACCGCCAGCACCGACGTGTGCCCAGTTGCCGCCATGGAGTGCGTCGAGCGCAAGATCTTCACCACGCAGTTCCACCCCGAGGTCAAGCACTCCGAGTACGGTCAGCAGCTGCTGAGCAACTTCCTGTTTGAGATCTGCGGCCTGGAGCCCAACTGGAGCATGGACAACCTGGTCGAGACCATGACGGCCGAGTTCCGCGAGAAGGTCGGCGACGACCGCGTGATTCTGGCCCTGTCCGGTGGCGTCGACTCTTCCGTCGTGGCTGCACTGGGCGCCCGCGCCGTGGGCAAGCAGATGACCTGCGTGTTCATCAACCACGGTCTGCTTCGCAAGGGCGAGCCCGAGCAGGTGGAGGAGGTCTTCACCAAGCAGTTTGACGTCGACTTTATCCACGTCCACGCCGAGGACCGCTATGCCGAGCTTCTGGCCGGCGTGACCGAGCCCGAGGAGAAGCGCCGCATCATCGGCACGCAGTTCTGGAAAGAGTTCTTCGCCGTGGCGCAGCAGCTCGAGACCGACGGCAAGCCGGTCAAGTACCTGGCTCAGGGCACCATCTACCCCGACATCATCGAGTCCGGCGCTCGCAAGACGGGCGGCAAGACGGCCACTATCAAGAGCCATCACAACCTGATCCCGTTCCCCGAGGGCGTACACTTCGACCTCATTGAGCCGCTCGATCACTTCTTTAAGGACGAGGTCCGCGCGCTTGGTCTGGCACTGGGCCTGCCGGGTCACATCGTGTTCCGTCAGCCTTTCCCGGGCCCGGGTCTGGCCATCCGCATCATCGGTGCGGTCGACAAGGAGAAGCTCGAGATCCTCAAGAACGCCGACGCCATCGTGCGCGAGGAGCTCGATGCTTACAACCAGCGTCTGTTTGAGCAGACCGGCGAGCGCAACTCTGAGCACAGCTGCTGGCAGTACTTTGCGGTTCTGCCCGACATTAAGTCCGTGGGCGTTATGGGCGACGAGCGCACCTATCAGCGCCCGATCATCCTGCGCGCCGTCGAGTCCAGCGATGCCATGACCGCCGACTGGGCCAAGCTGCCCTACGACGTGCTGGCCCGCATCTCCGGCCGCATCGTGGCCGAGGTTCCCGGCGCCAACCGCGTGTGCTACGACATCACGTCCAAGCCGCCCGCGACCATCGAGTGGGAGTAGTCAATAGCCCTTTGCGGGGGAGGCCGGAAACGGCCTCCCCCGGTTTTTATTTGCATGCTATGGGTGCTCGTGCGCTGTGCTGTAGCGTACGCGGCGCATATAAGCCCATCTCTTTATTTCTTGAGCTGTTTAACTTGGATGACTGTTTGCTGGCATGGTTTCCAATGCCTGTAATCATCGGTGTTACACCATCAATCTATTGCGAAATAATGCTGACCGGCCGATAGCCTTCGTGGGCGAGGTCGGCTCGGGTTGGTACTCAAATAGCGCTCACGATGTTTTTGGTACCTATTAACTTGTACTTATTGATAGTAAAAACGAGTACCGACCTTGGGGAATTCGTTATCGCACAATTCTTTTAATTCAATTTGGAGGGCCCCGACATTTGGCTTAATACAAACGGGCCGATCCTGGGCTAATTATTTGCCGTCGGTACAACGCCATCCGATTCACGCCTTGGAAGGGTGTTGCCATGCACGTGAAGTGCGTAGTGAATGAAGGTGGTGTGAACGTGGGTTCATAGCTGTGTGCGAACTGTTGATTCTACGGGTCCTCGGCGCTTGTGCCGGCGGACAGTATGAGCATGCAGCGGTGCGCGACGCAGATGGACACTGGGGGGACGTTGGGATATCTGACGGCAGGCTAGCTGGCTTGACACGACGAAAAGACAAGCGGGGCCGAACGGAGGAGTGTGTAGAATAACTTCAATGAGAGTCGATAGTGAAAGCGTGGATACCATGAGACATGTATTTAAGGCCAAAAAGCTGGGTTGGGGCGATGATAAGACCGAGGGCATTTGGTTCGATGCCGACGATTACACCAAAGAAGAGGCTGAGGCGGAGTTCAAGCCTTATCAGGGGGTAACTCAGAGAGGCTATGACTACACCGGGTACGAGTATGATGGGGAGCGCTATCATCACTACACCTATCTTGGCGAATTCGAGGATGATGACATGCCTATCAGCGATGCTGATCTTTGGAATCGAAAGTAGGCGCACCCTCCCGCGCGGCCATCGACAGCCCGCCGTTTCGCCCTTGGCCATTTACTGCTCTTCCTAATTAAGGAACAGCACGGAGTAATAAGAAACATGCCTCCTTTGTGTTGTGGTTTGATGGCCTTGTGGTAGTGCCGATATTATTGGGGTCCTTGGCGAGCCGGTACATTGCGTTGCGGCTTATGCGCAGCATCGCGCACGCCTCGTCGGCGCCGAATATCGCGTTGGTCGATGCGATGAGCCTCACCTGGCTCCTGCTAGTGCTCTTGGTCATGGTCGTCCTCGAGCTCCTTTCGTCTCGAGGCTCCCTCGCGTGCCCGGCCGCGGGCGGTTCCCGGGGCGGTCGCCGCCGTCATTTCCTCCCGCTCCTCGACTCGATGTAGGCGTCCACCGACGCCCTCGAAACCAGGAGCTTCCTTCCGAGCCTGTACGAGTCGATCTCGCCCGACCAGATGAGGTCGTATGCCTTGTTTCGGCTCGCCCTCATGTACTCCTGCATCTCGATCACCGTCATCCATTCGTCCCGATCTTGGCTTCCCTCGGGCGCGGCGCATTCGGCTGTGCGTGCCATGGTTCCTCCAATCTTCCCGTGCGGCACCGCGCGAGGACACCGCACGACACCGTGTGCCTTTTCGTCTGCGCGACGATTGAACCGCCTGATGGCGATTAGTGAGCACGGCGCGAGCGGAGATGGGTCGAGGTGGGTCGAGCTGGCCGGGCCTTCACGAAACGGCCATGAGCCGCACGCCTTGGCTCGCAGCTAAGTCCCTGAAAAGTAAAAGGCGCCCATGCGGGCGCCTGCCTAGTAGCTGGAGTTGTTCGGTTGTGGTCGGAATGCTTCTCTTCCGCGGTGCTGTCGTCCGGGGTCCGGCATCTGTCGTTCGTCTCTTCTGTCGTGTTTGCTGTTGCGTGTTCTGCGAGCGACCTTGCACAGGTTTTTCAGCCCGTTGCCCCAGGTGCACCCGGGTAAATGGCACCCACCCGCTGGGACATGGACATTGCGGAAGGGCCGTCTGGGCAAGCTAGAGTGGACGAGCGGACGACGGCAACCCGATCAGAGACTCTATTTAACCCCAAAGATCTTTTCTCTTGCTCATGCGATGACGTTGTAAAGATTAGTCGCGCTCGGAATCCACACACGCACCCGAGGGGCTCTGCTGTTGTCGGACTCTCATCGGGTTAAAAGAGGCGAAAAGATCGCAAAACTAGTCCTGTACGCGGATTTTTCCGTGCTCTTCAAGCCATTCGAGCATGTACTCGATGATGTCCCTCTCGTCCTGGAACACGTCGTCGAACGCATACGAAGCCCAATCGCCTTCCTTTGCCCCTTCGAAGAACCTTCTCAAAGTCCTTGTCTCGGCCCAGTCGAGCGCCCTCTCGATATCTTCTTGTTCGTTGCGACTTAGGGAGTCGAATACGTCTCTCTCAACGCCATGCAGAAGCAGGGTGTCATAGAAATGCGCGCGAGTGTTGATGCCCTGCTGTTTGAAGTACTTGTATGGATGGGCTGCGGGTGCCATTGCCGTTTCAAGCCAATGTTGCCTGATCTCTTCGTCCCGCATGATGCCGTAGTCGAGCGTTCGACAGTATTTCCCCGCAAGGTAATCGGGATGCACATCCAGCGCCTTGGCGCAAGCATCGAGAAGCTCTGGGGTCATCTCTCCGTCGTTTACCCCGTCTCTGATCTGGCGGCTGCTCCATTCGGTTTTCTTTGCGAGTCCGTTCATGCTCACGCCGCGCTGACTGCATACCCATCTGAACCAGTCCCTGTTTATCGGCTGCTTGCGCTTTATCCGGTTTGCCATCGATACCTCCAAGTGAGGGGATTAAGCCAAAACATTCCACTGTGCAATCCCCGTTAGTACAAGTAGAATTTCAATTAAAGGTACCGAGGGATTATCCCGCACCCCTTGACCAGCAGTTTATCAAAAACAAATCAGGGAGGCAATTATGAAGAAGACGGATGCAAGACATCAATCCGCATCGAGAACAATAAGCCACTTTAACCCCGGCAACGAACAAACAGCCCTAAACGAAGCAGGCCCCTTATGGGGTCGTGGGACAGTGCGTCAAAAACGGATGGAGTACGGGAAAGGAACCGAAATGATCGGAGAACTGACAAAGCGCTCATTCGAGGTACCAGCCATTCTCGAACGGCATAACGCTTTCGAGCAAGAGGTGTGCAGAACGGTGTTTCAGGACAAGTACAGCTCCAGCGTGAAGACCTACCACGTCATCGATCATCTTATTTCTCGAGGCGATGAGCTCGGGCTCATGGACGTCCCAAGCTATCTCGCGGCGATAGAGGCGCTGAAGAGGTTCAGCTCCTATCACGCTGGCCTAATCAGGGGTTTTGCCGGCGAGCGACGGGCCTTCTACGCGATCAAGCATGTCGGGTCCGGCTTCGAGCAGCTGGTCAATGCCGAGCTGGACTACGAGGGCGAGCACGATGAGTTCGACCAGATCCTCGTCGGCCGGCAGGGCCTTGTGATAGTCGAAGTGAAGAACTACTCCTCCTCGGCGGCGATCGGGAGCGACGGGATCCTGAGGTTTGAGGACGGAAGCGGGCGCATGCTCAACGTCGGGGAGAGGATGGCCTCCAAACGTTACGTCTTGCGCGAGGTAGTGTCCAACGCAATTGGGCGCGAGCTCCCTGATGGAGCGATCGTCTCCCTTGTCGTCAACGCCAACGAGAAGGCCTCTATTCGAAACGATTCTGATCGAGTCGAGGTTCAGAGCACGGGCAGCATCGCGCATCGAGTCGAGGAGCTGCTGAGAGGCGACGAGGTCCTAGGGGTCGAAGACGTCTCCGCCATCAAGATGGCGCTTGAGGCCGCTCACCATCCCATTGAGATCGAGCCAGAGATCGATTTCGAGTATGTATCAGCAACCCTGCATGAGGCCCTCTCGCTGATCGCCCGATCGGTTGCGGAGGAGAAAGAGGACGAGGATTTCGCTCGCGTGTCCGCTCCCGAGAGCGAGACCTGCTCGGTATCTCAGGCGCGGAGGCCGTCTCCTGCGCTCATCTCGGGTGCAGTGGCTCTTCTTTTGGGCATTGCGGGCGGATACGTGCTCGGATCAACGGGAAAATGGAGGTAAGCAGATGAACGACGTTATGGAACGCACCGCTACAAGCTACGCGGCGATTGATGCGATGGGCAACGAAGCAAGCGATTTCCAGGGCATGTTCAAATCCCTTGTCGATGCGACGAGCGGCATCACCGGGCCTCAGGCTGGCCTTCTCGGATGCCTCGTCGTTTCCATTGCCGGGGTGGCGGGATATGGAATATACGCCCTTTGTGACCTGGTCAAATCCGGACACCCCGTCGAGCTCACCTCTGGAGGGGTGCGCTTCGCGGCGAATATGGCAGCGCTCGGCGAGGCGGGCAGCCTCTAATCGGCAGACAGGAGAATCGATGCAGGTGAATGAGATACCTTCGATCGGGACCACGTTGACTTACGGCGAGGCAATCAAAGCATACGACCGCTTCGAGCGGACGATGCTCGAAAAGGCGTACGGGGCCGGACTCCTGCCCGCGGTGGGGCTGTACGACCTGCTCTGGCAGCTTGAGTCGCTCGCGCAGAAGTTCGGAATCGAGGGCAAGGGGGCCTTCTCGAGGCTCAAGAGGGAGATCCGATCGTTCTCGAGCGAGAGGACCGCTCTGGCGAACGGGGTGAACGGCGAGAGGTTCTACCTGCTGCAGGATGAATCGGCGCTCAAGCAGCATGACGAGACGCACCTTTTCAAGGTCGGAATCGACGGGGACAAGCTCGCCGGCGACCTCGACGAGGCCCTCGAGCTGCTTTCAAAAGAGTCTGCCAGGGTCGACGTGTACGCCGACACCTATTCACCCGACCGATCTGAACGGGATTCCGACAGGCTGGGCAAAGACCCCTTCATGAAATGGGCCGGAATCGGGTTTTGCGTGATGATGGCCTGTTTAGGAATCTCGATGCTGGTCCATTCGGTCTTCCAAATCGGCTTCTGCTCCAAGTGGTTTATCTGATGCAGAAGCCATTGGACGAGCAGTCTTTCAAAAAAATAGGGCAGAATCGCTTTCACGATCCCGCCCCGCAAACCCGAGGGTTTCTAACTGGAACCTATTATGCAGCTAGGTGGCGTCTTATCAACCCCCCCCCCGCGTAACAGACTCCATTGTCGGTAAACGCTCCGCCAAGGGCTGATCGCCTCTCTAGACGAGCTTCTTGCGCGTCTCCTTCAGTATGCCCTTCTTGAAATCGGACCACTTGCCGAAGAACTTCTCGTCCGTCGCGGTGGCGGTGTGCTCCGCGTATTTGATTGCCGTGAGTTCCATGGTGCAGATATAGTCCGCCGCCTGCGAAAGCCGGTACTCGGAGGGCTGCGCCGATCGGTAGACGACGGCGTCCTTCGACAGCGCGTACTCGACCGCGCGGTGCAGCGACTCGGCGATGGAGTGCTGGCCGTTGTCGTAATAGACCTTGACCATATCGTAGGATTGCAGCTCCGCGAGGTTGTCGAACAGGAAGTTCACGATATCCCTTCGCATCGCCCCCGCGAGCTTGTCGAGCGAGGCGAACTGCTTGGTCGCGTATGCGAAGGTGTGGTACTTTACGGGCATGTGGCGGAAGAAGACGCGGAACGAGCCGAGCATCATCTTGCGCGTCCTCAGGTCGAGCCCCGAGTACTGGTCCTTGCCGTTCATGAGCGGCGACGCATGGAAGGGTATGTCCGGGAGCCCCTTGGCGCGAAGGGCGCCCTCATATGCCGCGATCGAATTCGCGATGTTTTCGGATTGGTCGTGCATGACGACGGTGAGCAGGTAGTGGCGGTCGGAGAGGCCGTCGCTTCCCGACTCGTCGACGAAGATGCTGAGTTCTCGCATTGTTCTCCTGGATAAGAAAAAAGCCGGGGAAAACGTCCCCGGCACTTGGAAGCCTTCCTAACGGAAAACCAATTACCTTATATCATGTACTGTCCGGAAATTCAAGGGAGCTCGAAGCGTTTCCAGACGTCGGCGGAATCTCAAAGCCCGCTCGCCAACTCATGGGCAAGCCACCTGAGACTACTCACTTCACCCGCGGACGACGAAGAGCTGCGACCTGCGGTTTTTCAATCAGCATGAAAGCCGCCCGCGTTAATTCGCTTGCGATTGCAGCTGGCGGCTTGCGGGCAAAAGGGCGGTTGAGTTTCAAAACGGGCGTTTTCGGCGATATCGAGCCTCCAAAGGCGGCTCGCTGTGCCCTTTGGGACAAAAACAAAAACTCAAAGCCCTGAGTTTGAAAAAAGTTTTTAGAGTTGTCCCAGCTTTTGTCCCCAAAGCCGACGAAACGCGACATGGTGTCACCCGGCGGTACTCGGCTCGAGGCGGCACCGAAAACTGGGCGCAACTGGAATGACGGGGCGGCAAAACTATAACCATCGAGTGGGAGTAAACGATATTCGTTGATTTCAAGCCTCTGACCTGCGAAAACAGGTCGGGGGCTTCTTATTTTGCAACCTCTGTGCAACCTTTGCGGTTTCGCGCCCCGTGAACAGGGGACGTAGCACTGTTCACGTCTGGGCCCATATCGGCACCGATCATTGCCCGCGCTGCTTCTGCTTGCGCTTCAGCTTCCGCTGCTCGAGGCACGTCGCCCGGTGTTCCTCGCCAGAGGAGAGCTGGCCGTTCCTTGCGAAACCGCGAGGCCACCTATATCCGCTTGCTGCGGGCTTGCTTGAACCAGTTCCTCTTGAAAGAGCCTATACCTCCGAAGAACTTGTTGTACGTCTCACCGTCCTCCTTGGCCTCGTACTTGACCAAGGCAAGTTCGATAGTACAGAGGTAATCCGCCACTTGCTCGAGGCGGTAGTCGGTCATCGAGGTCTTGCGGCGTCGGACGACCCCTTTTGAGAGGACCTTGCCCACCGAGTCGTCTCGCCCACGGAACAGAAGGAGCGCATCCTCGCGACCTTCGGCGACCTGTGCTGCGAGATGGAGGGCTGCACCATCGCGCAGGGCCCTTTCCAAAGCGAAGTGTCGAGCCGAAGTGTTGAGCGTCGGCCCTGAATGTTCAATGGCCGTTGTTTTCTGCCCCTCAAGTGGTGAACTTCTCTTCGGGGCTGTTGATTCCCCCACGCGCCCCCTTCCGTTCTCTGTGTTCCCCTTATACTCCTTGTACAAGGAGGTAAGAAGTCATGGACAAGACCGCACAGGACAGCTTGGCAAAGAAGCCCGCCGACATGAGGGACAGGATTCTCGAGCATCTCGAGGCCCTCACCTCTGCCGTCTCGCTCGACGACCTTGCTCGTCTGTCCACCTCCGACATCGCCGAGACGCTCATCATCTCCAGGAGTCTGGCGAGCCAGTACCTCAACGACCTTGTTCGCGCCGGCCTTGTGGTTAAGGTGGCGGGCAGGCCTGTCCGTTATTTTCATCGCCGCGCGTTCCAGAAGCGTTTTCAGGTAAAGCTCTCTGCCAGCGAGTACGCCTCGCTCGCCGACCTCATCCAGGCGACGGGAATCGCCGATCACCGTGACTTCGCGCGTGCCGTGGGCTTTGACCTGAGCCTCAGCTCCGTTGTCGAGCAGTGCAAGGCTGCGGTTCAGTACCCTCCGTTCGGCCTGCCCATCCTCTTGAGCGGCGGCGTGGGTGTCGGCAAGTCTTTCCTTTCTCGTCTTGTGTACGAGTACGGCAAGAACCAGGGCTTGCTGTCCCGCGACTCCTCCTATGTGCGCATCGACTGCGCCGGGGTCCCGGACGCCGCCTCGTTCAACGGGCTTCTTGACGAGTCGATCGCGAAATCGCGCGGGGGTGTGGTTTTTGTCAACGGCATCGAGGCACTCTCTCCCTCTGCGATGGAGCACTGCCTTGCGACGGCCCTCGGGCTCGATGCCTCCCAGGATGCGCCGCGCGCTCGCCTCGTTCTTTCGACGACGCTTTCCGCCGATGACCTGAAGGTTTCCTCGGCCTACAGCAAAATGCCCATCTGTGCCCGCGTCCCCTCACTCAAGGAGCGGACCCCCGAGGAGCGCGAGGATCTCATCTTGAGCTTCCTGCGCAGCGAGGGGTGCCGAATCGGTTCTGATGTGAAGATTAGCCGCGGCGCATACCGTTGCCTCGTGAACGCGGACTTTTCCGATAACATCGCCGGCTTGCGCGCCTGCGTGACGAACTGCTGCGCCAAAGCGTTCCTCAATCGCGAGGGCGACTACGTCGTCGTTCGCCCGTATCTTCTTCCCAGCGGGCTCCTCTCCTCCGCGCAGATCGATCAACAGCCCGATGATGGCGTTCTGATCGACGCGTCCCTGGATGCCGCCGAGAGCACAGGGCCGGTCGAGCAGGCGCTCGATGCCCTGTGCTCTCTCGATGAGCGATTCTGTGCCGGGGAGCTCTCTGTCTCCGAGCTCGTCTCGCAAGCTGTCTCCGCTGTGCGCGGCGTTGAGGATCACTTGATCTTCGGCCGCGGCGTTACCTCCTCGAGGTCGCGCGCCTTCGAGCGCATCGTGGGCGCGGTCCTTGCCGACGCAGGCTCTTCTTATGGCATCGAGCTTTCGAGGAAGGTCGCTTTTCTACTGGCCCAGGAGATTTGCCTGCAGTTGTGGCCGGGCATCGGCCTGGCTAAGCGAAAGTCTGCCTGTGCGGAGCAAATCTCCCATCTCCTCGGTGCCGTGACCTCCGAATTGCCGTTTGCCTCGAGTGTCTCCGATCAGGTCGCCGCAGACGTGGAAGGGGCGCTGGGAATCTCGCTCGATCACTTCACGAAGACGCTTCTGACGCTGTGCGTCGCATCGGAGTCTCGCGATGCGAAGGCCCTTCGGACGCTCTGCGTCATCTTGTCCCACGGCTACTCAACGGCGACGAGCATCGCCGACGCGGCGAACCGTATGCTCGGCATGCATGTGTACGAGGCTGTCGACATGCCCTACGACCAGCAGCTGAAGGACATCGTCGGTCCGCTCCAGCACCTCGTCGACCGCCATTCCTACTGCACCGGGGTCGTGTTCCTCGTCGACATGGGCTCCTTGGAGGAGGCCTATAAGGCCCTCGAGAACGTTACCGACTCCACTATCGGCGTGGTGAACAACGTCTCTACCGGTCTTGCGCTCGAGATCGGGGTCGGGCTGCTCGGCGGCAAGTCCATCGCCGAGGTTCTTGGCGATGCGACCGCCGCGTGCGTGACGCACTGCAAGGTGATCGAGCGCGTCAACCGTGAGGACGCCATCGTCTTCTGCTCCGAGTCCGGGGTCGACGCCGCGGAGAGGATACGCCAGCTCGTCTCGCAGAGCCTCCCGCGCACCATAGGCGCGCGCCTGCTCACGAGGCCCTTCAAGCAGCTCGTCGCGAACGGGTCGAACGACGCCGTTTTCTCCGAGCACCGCGTCTGCGCCGTCATCGGCACGGGAGACCCCGGGGTCGCCTCCATCCCCTTCGTCGCCCTCGAGGACATCATGTCGACGGCGTCCGCCTCTAAGGTCGATGCCGTGTTCGGCAGGTGGCTTGACGCTTCCGAGCTCTCTTCTTTCCACGAGAAGCTGCTCTCGAACATGACGCTGCAGAACGTCATCCGCTCCATCACCATCCTCGACCCGGAGCGGCTATTCCACGAGATCGAGAGCGCCGTGCACGAGCTTCAGCGCAGGACAGGCGAGAAGATCGGCAGCAACGCCATCATTGGGCTCTACGTCCACCTCTGCTGTCTCGTCGAGCGCCTTGTTACCAGAAACCCCATTGAGACCTACGTTGGCCAGGACCGCTTCGAGGAGGAGCGTGCCGATTTCATCGAGTCCTTCAGGCAGAGCTTCTCGAGTATCTCGACGCGCTATCGCGTAGAGGTTCCCGTAAGCGAGATCGCATATGTCTTCGACTACATAAGCGTGAGCGCCGCCCCGGCGCGAGAAGAGCGCCTCGGCTCCTCGGACCTCCTGCTCGACGAGTGACCTTCCCCGCGCCGCCGCAAGCTGACCGCGCGTCCTCAATAATCCGATAACCCCTTGCCCGGCGCGAATCCGGATAGCGCCGAGGCAGTACCGAACGTAAAACTTCATTTGATAGGAGCAAACATGAGTGTTGTTATGGCACGAATCGACAATCGCCTGCTTCACGGCATCATCGTGACGCAGTGGGCCCCGGTGTCGGGCGCGACCCGAGTCATGGTCATCGACGACAAGGTCGCCGGCGACGAGGTCCTGAAGTCCACTATGAGGATGGCGCGCCCCGCGGGCATGGCCGTCTCGATCATCTCCGAGCAGACCGCGCTCAAGAACTTCGCGGCGGGCAAGTACGACCGCGAGAAGGTCTTTGTCATCGCCAAGGAGCCCGAGACGATCCTTCACCTGGTCGAGTCGGGCATCGAGCTCCCGTCGCTGATCGTCGGCGGCTCGCTCGTCAAGGAGGGCGGCGTCCAGCTCACCCAGCGCGCCTATGCCTCCGCCGAGAACGTCCAGAGCTACAAGGCGCTCATCGCCCGTGGCGTCAAGGTGACGGCACAGTTCGTGCCCGCCGACAAGCCCGTCTCCGTCGCCGACCTCATCTAAGGAGGGATCATGGTCAACTTCACTATCCTGCAGGTCGTCCTTTTGACCCTGCTGGCCTTCATCAAGCACGTGGACTACTACGGCATCCCGATGATCTTCGTCAACTATGCCGTCTTCTGGGGCCTTATCACCGGCGTCGTCATGGGCGACTGGCAGACCGGCCTCGTCATCGGCGGCACCATCCAGCTCATGCAGCTCGGCGTCGCGGGCTTCGGCGGCTCGTCGATTCCCGACTACGGCACGATGGCCATCATCGCCACCGCCTACGGCGTGACCCTGGGCGCGGACACGGGCCTCGCCATCGGCCTGCCGGTCGGCATGCTCGGCATCCAGCTCGACGTCATCGTCAAGATCCTCAACGGCTTCGTCGTCGAGAAGTCCCAGAAGTTCTGCAACGAGGGTAAGTTCAATCAGATGAACGCCATCCTGTGGGTCTGCCCCGCGCTCTTCGGCCTGTGCGCCGCCCTGCCCGTCTTTGTCTCCGTGACGCTCGGCCAGCCCGCCGTCAACTGGCTCCTCGAGGTCATGCCCCAGTGGTTCCTCTCCGGCCTCACCCTCGCCGGCAAGATGCTCCCGGCCATCGGTATCGCCATGCTGCTCCGCTACATGCCCACCGGCAAGTACTTCCAGTACCTGCTCGTCGGCTTCTTCCTCTCGGCCTTCCTGAACGTGCCCATCATCGGCGCCGCCATCGTCGGCGTTGCCCTCGCGATCGCGTTCTACCAGCGTGCCGAGAGGGACACCGAGCTCGCCGCCCACGCTTCCGCAGACGCCTTCATCGGAGAGGATGAGTAACCATGGAAAACGAGAACATCACCGCCGTCGCCGAGGGCAAGCCCTCCGGCTACAAGGTCACCAAGAAGGATCTGCGCAACGCGAACTGGCGCTGGCTCATGAGCGTGTGCACCTTCAACTACCAGACCCAGCAGGGCGCCTCGGTCGCCTACGCCCTCTCGCCGGTCCTGAGGAAGATCTACACGAACGACGAGGACTATAAGCAAGCGCTCAACAACCACTTCCGCTACTACAATACCCAGCCTTGGCTCGCCGCCATCATCCTTGGCGCCTGCGTGGCCATGGAGGAACGCGACGGCCTAGCGGCGGCGGACGCCGTCCAAGACCTGAAGATCGGCACCATGGGACCGCTCGCCGGCGTCGGCGACTCCCTGCTCATGACCATGATCCCGACCATCATGGGCTCCATCGCCGCCTACATGGCCATCGAGGGCAACCCCGTGGGAGCCGGCATCTGGTTCGCGCTCATCTTGGCCATCTTCTGGGTCCGCATGCACGCCCTCGAGTTCGGCTACAAGCAGGGCGTGAAGCTCGTCACCGACTTCAGCGAGAAGCTTCCCAACCTCACTGCCGCCGCCTCCGTGCTCGGCCTCACCGTGGTCGGCTGCCTCATCGCCTCGGTCATCGGCGTCACCTGCCCGATTAGCTTCAGCTTCGGCGACGTTTCGATGGAGATTCAGCCGCTGCTCGACAAGATCCTGCCTGCCATGATCCCCGCCGCCATCACGGGAAGCGCGTATTACCTTCTTACCAAGAAGAACGCGAGCATGACGGCCCTCATCCTCGTGGTGATCGTCCTCGCGATGGTCGCCTCCGCCGCTGGCATCCTCGCCTAGCTTCGACCCAAGAGATTGGTGAATCAATGAGAAAGATAGTTGTGGCGAGCCATTCCCTTCTCGCCCAGGGCTTCAAGGACACCCTCGAGTTCCTTACGGGTAAGAGCGACGCCGTCAACGCCGTGTGCGCCTACGTGAACGACAACGGCGAGGGGCTCGACGCGGCGGTCGAGGCGGCTCTTTCGGGCACTGACGAGGTCGTCGTCCTCACCGACGCGCTCGGCGGCAGCGTGAACCAGCGCTTCTCCCGCTTCGCCTCCGACCGGATCCACGTGATCGCGGGTGTCAACCTCCCGCTCGCCATGACGGTCGCGCTCGCGCGCCCCGACGAGAAACTCGACTTCGACGCCCTCGTCGACGAGGCGCGCCAGCAGATCGTCTACGTGAACGGTGCCAGTTCCGCCGAGTGCGAAGACGACGAATAGAGGAGGTCGACGATGAGAGAGTTCCTTAAGGACGTGTGGATGCACGGCGGTGAGGAAAGCCGCGCCATCACCCCCGAGAACATCACGGGCGAGAAGGGCCGTGCCGCCATGTCGGCCAGCCACCTCGGCGTCGGCCGCAAGGGCTCGTGCTGCGTGCCCCTTGAGTCCGGCGAGACCATCACGCTCGCGGACATCGAGGGCCCCGGCATCATCCGCCACATCTGGATGACCGTCCCCGACAAGACCGCCGCCGGCAGCTTCGTCATGCGCGACCTCGTGCTGCGCTTCTACTGGGACGACGAGGAGACCCCTTCGGTCGAGTGCCCTGTCGGCGACTTCTTCTGCAACGGCTTCGGTGAGCGCGCCATCGTCAACTCGATGCCCATCTGCGTGAACCCGACGGGCGGCATGAACTGCTACTTCGAGATGCCTTTCAGGAAGCACGCCAAAGTCACGCTTACGAGCGAGCACCCCGGGTTCATTAAGTACATCTTCTACACGTTCAACTACGCGCTCACCGACGTGCCGGACGACGCCATGTACTTCCACGCCCGTTTTAACCGCGAGCGCAGCACCCGCAGGGGCGTCGACTACACCGTGCTCGACGGCGTGCGCGGTAAGGGCTACTACGTCGGCACCTACATGGCCCTGTGCGCCCTGGAGCGCTATTGGTGGGGCGAGGGCGAGATGAAGTTCTTCCTCGACGGCGACGAGGAGTTCCCCACGGTCACCTCGACGGGAGCCGAGGACTACTTCGGCGGTGCCTGGGCCTTCCTCGACAGGCCGCCCCACGCACTGCCCGAGGCGCAGTGCTTCAACACGCTGTTCGCCGGCTACCCGTACCGCTCGACGCGCGACGCCACGCGCGACCGCTTCAGCGCGGGCAAGCCGAACCCGAACCCGATGCTCGCGACCAACGACGACGCGCTGCCCAGGCACGGCCTCTACAGGTGGCACCTTCCCGACCCGATCTCGTTCAAGGAGGACCTGCGCGTGACGTTCCAGGACCTCGGCAACGACGACATCAAGCTCTACGAGCGCGAGGACGACATCTCCACCGTCGCCTACTGGTACCAAAGCGAGCCGCACGCCGTGCTCGCCCCGTTTGCCGCAAGGCAGGACCGCGTGCCCAGGTAGGGTCGCCTCGAAACAAGCCAACGTTATGGGCGTCCGCGGTTGACCATGACTGCGGGCGTCCCTTTGTAAGGAGGATCACGTGAGCGAAAAGCAAATGAGGCTCGGCGCCCTCGAGGCCGGCGGGACCAAGATGGTCTGTGCCGTGGTGTCCGGCGACGGCGAGGTCCTCGACCGTATGGAGACCCCGACGCTTGCGCCCGCCGAGACCGTCCCGCAGATGATCGAGTGGTTCGCCGCCCGCGATGTGGACGCGTTGGGCATCGGCGCCTTCGGCCCGACCTGCGTCGACCCCGCCGACGAGCGCTACGGCTCCATCCTCCAAACGCCCAAGCTCGCGTGGCGAGGCTATGGTCTTCGCGCCGCGTTCGCCGACGCCCTCGGGATTCCGGTGGCCTACGATACGGACGTGAACGTTGCCTGCCTCGGCGAAGTGGTCTTCGGCTGCTGCAAGGGGCTCAAGGACGCCGTCTACGTGACCATCGGCACCGGCGTGGGCGCGGGCGTCATGTGCGCGGGCAGGCTCCTTCACGGCATGCTGCACCCCGAGGCCGGTCACATGCTGGTAAGGACCCGTCCCACCGAGGAAGGACGCTGCGTCTGCCCGAGCCACGCGAGCTGCCTCGAGGGCCTCGCCTCCGGCCCCGCCATCGCCGCGCGCTGGGGAAAGCCCGCGGCCGAGCTCGCGGACAACGATGAGGTGTGGATGCTCGAGGGGGATTATCTGGGGCAGATGTGTGCGAACCTCGTGCTCATGTACTCGCCTCGCCGCATCGTCCTCGGCGGTGGCGTGATGCACCAGGAGCAGCTCTACGGCATCGTCCGCAAGAAGACCCTCGAATATCTGGGTGGCTACATCCAGACCGCCGAGCTTAAGGACATGGAGAGCTACATCTGCGCCCCGGGCTGCGGCGGCGACCAAGGAATCCTCGGCGCGGCCGAGCTGGCAAGAAGGGCGCTCGCTTAACTTGCGCTCTCTCCACCATACAACGCGTTAAGAAAAGACGAGCGCTTCTTGCCAATTGAGCGGCAAGAAGTGCTCGTCTTTTGCATTTTTGTCTCTCAAAATCTTATTTTCACGATTTGCATTTTCATCCCGTTGTCACCGACCCTTGCGAGAAACCGGAAAAAGCCGCTGACAGAAGGGTCTTTCAAATCGTTGTAGCCCAGCATATAGCCGCGACTTGTGACCTGCAGACGGCTGTCCCACGCGCCGATTTCCTTGGCGGCATCCGAAACCGCAAAATATGCCCCCACATCCTTGATTATTGCAGTCTTAAGCCATGTTTTTGCGATCATCTTTACCGCCGTCCGATTGGCAGCATCAAAGACCAGCACACTACCGGGGAAAGCGTCCGCCATCCCCCGCACCAGTTCCCGGACCTGCTGGGTCAGAAAGTAATAGAACACCCCGGAGGCAAAGAACACCGCCCCGCCGGAGGCATCGATTTTGCCAAACCATGCGGTGTCTTTCAGGTCGCAGGGGATATTTTGTTCCCGATCCCCGGCGGGCAGTAGCTGCTGCCGCAAGGCAATCACATCCGGGAAGTCCAGATTGTAGATCTTGCATCTACCGTTGTCGCAGGTTCTGCCGGTGTTGTCCAGCCCGCAGCCCAGATTGACCACCGCCGCATTGGGGTGGCCTTTCAGGTAATTCCGCACCTCGAAAGCAAGGTCACTCTGCCGCATGGCCACCTCCAGCGCACCAAAGCGCTGCATCAGGCTGCGGGAGTTTTTCTCTGCCTCTGAAAAGTCGTAGTCGATCTGGTCGAGCAGGCGAACCGCTGTTTCATCCCTGTAAAGGTTCGGGTACAACTCCGTACACAGCTTTCGGGAATACAGCGGGAGGATCAGCGTCTCTTGCACGGTGTTTTTCTCAATTTTACATTTCATAGGTTTCTTCCTCAGTGAATAAAAACTGTCATAAGTGCCGCCGCCAGCACAGCCGCTATGACCGTCATGCCTATCGCCATGTGCAGGATGGATGAAAAATGCTCACATGGCGTTCTCAAACGCCATATCCGCCACACTGCCTTGCAGAACGGCGCAACGCCCCTCCTGAATTGCAGCTCGGTTGAGCTTTCTAGTCCTCTCCACGCTGACGGGTGTTTTCAAAGAACGACATCTGGCCCCTCCGATTTCGTGCATTCCGCATAGGTCAACGGGAACGAGGCCTTCAGCACCGCGCTTTTCTGCACCGCCCAGCCGTTTTGACGCAGGAAACGTAGGTATTCCTCGCTTGTCCACCTGCTGTGGAGAGGGAATCCCGCCATACTCATGAAAAAGGCTTTTGCCTTGCCGGAAACCGAGCTCCCCGCGTGGGTGAAGGTTGGCGCGATGAGCACGCCGTCGTCCTTCAGCACCCGCCTGATTTCTTGCAGGGCCTTTTCCGGATGCGGCACTATGTGAAGCGCGTTGGACGCGATCACCACATCAAAGAACTTCAGTGCATAGGGCAGGCGGAACATATCTTGTACGGAAAAGTGCAGCTTTGCGGATTGATTGTCCCGCTTTGCTTCAAGGATCATCTTTGCAGAAGCGTCCGTAGCCTCGATGTGCGCCGCCGCATTTACGATGCTCTTTGCGATAAGCCCCGTGCCGGTGGCAACCTCCAGTACGGTTTTTGCTTTCACCACCGGCCTGATCAGCTCATACATCTTCTCATACGCCGCCCGGTCCTTTCGCATGAAACGGTCGTACCGACCGGCATTCTTGTCCCAGAAGCCCTTGCGTTCGTGCATTGCTATCGCCCCCAAATAGTTAGAGACATCTAACTATAACACACGAATCATGCAGTAAGTCCTTGTGTCCGTTCATGAGAGGCTCGGAGTGAAACGGAATGTTGGGGAGGTCAGCCCTGGCGAGCTTGGTCTCATAGCCCGTGACCGCCTCGGCGATGCTGTCTGCCTGGTCGTGAAAGACGAGTGTGAGCAGGTAGTAGCGAGCCTTGCCGCCGCCGAATAACGCGTTGGTCGATGCGATGGGCCTCACCTGGCTCCTGCTAATGCTTTTGGTCATGGTCGTCCTCGAGCTCCTCTCGTCGCGAGGTTCCCTCGCGTGCCCGGCCGCGGGCGGCTCCCGGGGCGGTCGCCGCCGTCATTTCCTCCCGCTCCTCGACTCGATGTAGGCGTCCACCGACGCCCTCGAAACCAGGAGCTTCCTTCCGAGCCTGTACGAGTCGATCTCGCCCGACCAGATGAGGTCGTATGCCTTGTTTCGGCTCGCCCTCATGTACTCCTGCATCTCGATCACCGTCATCCATTCGTCCCGATCTTGGCTTCCCTCGGGCGCGGCGCATTCGGCTGTGCGTGCCATGGTTCCTCCAATCTTCCCGTGCGGCACCGCGCGAGGACACCGCACGACACCGTGTGCCTTTTCGTCTGCGCGACGATTGAACCGCCTGATGGCGATTAGTGAGCACGGCGCGAGCGGAGATGGGTCGAGGTGGGTCGAGCTGGCCGGGCCTTCACGAAACGGCCATGAGCCGCACGCCTTGGCTCGCAGCTAAGTCCCTGAAAAGTAAAAGGCGCCCATGCGGGCGCCTGCCTAGTAGCTGGAGTTGTTCGGTTGTGGTCGGAATGCTTCTCTTCCGCGGTGCTGTCGTCCGGGGTCCGGCATCTGTCGTTCGCCTCTTCTGTCGTGTTTGGTGTTGCGTGTTCTGCGAGTGGCTTTGCGCAGGTTTTTTCAGCCCGTTGTCCCAGGTGCACACGGGTAAATGGTACCCATCCGTTGGGACGCGGCCTATTGAAAGAGGTGATTGTGCGACAAGGAGATAGACGAGCGGCAGCTCGTCGGCTCCCGAGATAGGCCGCGAAACGTCTGTAGGAGTCCTCTGACAGGCAGTGCTCTATGCGGCAGGCCTCCGCCGAGGCGGTCTCGGCGTCCACGCCTGACTCGACGAGCAGCCGCTCGAAGAAGCGATGACGTTCGAGCGTCGCCGATGCGGCGCGCTCGCCCTCCTCTGTAAGGCGCACGTCATGGCCGAACATGCGGACGAGGACGGCAGCGCCGAGGTCCGAGAGCGCCTTGGTGACGCCCATACGCTCCGCGATGTCGACATTGCGGCAGAACCCGCGCTCGGTGCGGATGACGAGGATTGCCTCGTCATCCGCGTCTGCTCATCTGCCCGTCAGAACATTGTCGGCACCGCTCCCGTCGGCGGGAGCGGTCCACGACGAGCTTTCCTGCTGGAGCCTCCACAGCCTCGCGTACAGTCCGTCTTCGGCAAGCAGCGTCTTGTGGTTCCCCTCCTCCGCCACGCGCCCGTCGTCGAGAACGACGATCTTATCCGCATTGGCGACGGTTCTCATTCGATGGGCGATGACGACTACCGTTTTGCCTGCGCACAGGGTTCCGACCGCTCTCTGGATAAGCGTCTCGTTCTCGGGGTCGAGCGAGGCGGTCGCCTCGTCGAGGAGCACCACGGGCGCGTCTTTCAGAAGGGCCCTCGCAATGGAGAGGCGCTGACGCTCCCCGCCCGAGAGAGAGGCGCCGTTCTCGCCCAGCATCGTGTCGAACCCCTGGGGAAGCTTCTCGATGAACTCCAGGCAGTGCGCCGTCCTTGCAGCCTCGGCCACCTCTTCGTCAGAAGCTCCCTCGCGACCAATCCGGATGTTGTTCGCGACCGTGTCGTCGAAAAGAATCACGTCCTGGAAGACTATGGAGACGTGCGCGAGCCACGATTCCTCGGAGAACCCGGCGATGTCCTTGCCCGAGCAGAGGATCCTGCCGCTGTCAGGCTCCCAGAATTTCGCCGCCAGCTGGGCGCAGGTCGACTTGCCCGAGCCGCTCGGCCCGACAAGGGCGGTGACTTTTCCTTCCTGCGCGTCGAAGCTGATGCCGTGGAGGACTTCCTCGTCGCCGTACCCGAACCGGACGTTTTGGAAAGACAGGCTATGGCCGGAGACATCCGCCGGGGCAGAGCCCTTCGCTTCAGGCTCGTCCATGACCGCCTTGATCCGGGCTGTCTTGGTCGACAGGTTGAGAAGGTTGGGCAGCTGGGACACAAGGGCGAGAATGGGGCTGTACACACGCGAAACGATGAGCAGGAACATGAGCAGAACCATGAAGTCAACGCCGCCGGAAGCGAGAAGCATCGCGCCGGCGCAGGCGGTCAGCCCGACTCCAGAGCGAAGGATGGCGCTCGCAAGGGAGACGGAGACGTCGACGGCGAGCTCGACCCGCATCGTCACCCTCTTGAGCTCGAGCATCGCCTGCTCCATGGCGGCGGAGTCCTTGCCCACCGCCCTGCAGGCCCTTATGTCCTTGATGCCCTCGAGGTAGTCCTGCACGCGCGCCAGCGCATCCAGGCGGACGCGGTTCTGCCTTTCGAAAAGGCGCGACTGATGGCGTCGGCTCAAGGCGATGACCCCCGCCGAAAGCGGAAGCGTGACCATAACGCAGCAGGCGAGCCTCCAATCGAAGAATGCCAACATCACGCAGATGACCACGGTCGACACGATTCCAGCGATGAGCTGCGGGAGCGTCGAGGAGAGCATGGACTCCTGTGCCGTCACGTCCCCCATGATGCGGTCGGCAACGTCGGTCGTGTCCCGGCGGTTGAAGAAGCTCATGGGCAGCTTCCTCAGGTGGTCGGCGAGGCGCAAGCGGGTGCCTTCGGACTCGGTGTACGCGGCCACGTAGGTTTTCTCGTAGTCGTTTCTCGAAGCGACGAAGACCACCACCATCCCCGCAAGCCCCACGGCGAAGATAGCCCAGAGCGTGGCGGCGTCGAACGGCTCGCCCGCAAGGGTCCCTACGAGAGCCGCGAACGCCGCGACCGTGCAGACGAAGGGGATCATGAGCGCCAGATCGCTCAAGGTGCACGCGAGGGCCGAGCGCTTGAGTCCGGCGTAGCCCTCGCCGGAAAGGTTGAACGCCCTCTGAAGCCATGGCGCCCTGTCGTTCGACGGCTTGCCGGATTTCTCCGCAGGGTCGTGCTCGCCGGCGGAAGCATCCTGCGCCACATGCGGGGCGGCCGCTTCGGAGGATTGGGCTTCGTCGCCGCCCGGAGCTGATTCGACGCCCCATTCGACCGCCTCAGTGTACTGGCTCCACATCTTCGCGTATGTCCCTGATGTGGCGAGGAGCTCTTCATGGGTGCCCTCCTCGACTTTGCGCCCGCCGTCAAGCACGACTATCTTGTCGGCGCCGACGACGGTGGAGAGCCTGTGGGCGATCATGATCACGGTCTTGCCGGCCATGAGCCTCTCGAATGCCTTCTGGATCAAATGCTCGTTCTCGGGGTCGGAGAACGCGGTCGCCTCGTCCAGCACCACGATGGGCGCGTCCGAGATGATCGAGCGCGCGATGGCTATCCGCTGCTGCTCTCCACCGGACAGGTGCACGCCCTCGGAGCCTATTACCGTGGCGTAGCCGTGGGGAAGGCTGTTGATGAACGCGTCCGCCTGGGCGGCCTTCGCGGCCTCGACCACCTCGTCGTCGGTCGCCCCCGGCTTGCCGCGCCTGATGTTGTCCGCGATGCTCTCGCGGAACAGGTGGGAATCCTGGAACACCAGGCTGAGGCTGCCCATCAATTCGTCCTGGCCCATCTCGCGGACGTTTACGCCGCCGACGAGAACCTGGCCCGAATCGACGTCCCAGAAGCGTGCAACGAGGTTCGCCAGCGTCGATTTGCCCGAGCCGCTCGGCCCCACGACCGCGCATACCGTGCCGGCGGGGATTTCCAGCGAGACGTCGCGCAACGCCGGCTCCGCTTCGTCCTCGTAGGAGAAAGTTACGCCCCGAAGGGACACCGAGGCGTCCTTCGGGGTTTTCGGCGCCTCGGGATAAGAGAGCTCCTCGATGCCGAGCACCGAGTCGATGCGGTCGATGTTCGCCTGGGCGAGCATCCCGTCCTCGCTCACGTAGAGAATCTTCGCGAACACGCTCGATATCGAATGCACGAACAGGAGGTAGAAGACGAGCGAGAGCACGAACGTCGGCCAGTCCTGCGCGCCCGGGGCGAGGAGTATGCCGACGGGCAGGACGAACAGGTACGCGTTGTTGATGATCGCCGTGAAGCCCGGCATGGAGTTCCGGAAGAAGAGCGTGACGTCGAGGGAAAGCCCCGTGTAGTCCTTGATCGCGTCTGCGAGCCGCTTGAACGATCTCGCCGTCTGGCCGAAGGCCTTCACGACGCGCATGCCGCGAACGTACTCAACGGCGGCGTTGCCCATCTGCTCTTTCACTTCCTGGTAGCGCCCCATGCTCGCCATGACGCGCTTGTCGGCGTAGCCGGAGAACTGAACGATGCATGCGACGGCGACCGCCGCCAACGTGGCGACGCCGAAGCGCCAGTCGAAGACGAAAAGCAGCGCCACCAAGACGACGGGCGCTGCAGCGGTGGCCGCCAGGTCCGGGACGGAGTGGCCGATGAACTGCTCGATTCCGCCGACGCTCTCGTCCATGACCTTCGAGATCCTGCCTGTGCCGAGCCTGGCGACGTGCCCGAGGGGGATTCGCCCGAGGTGGGCGGCGATCCCGAGCTTCGTGCGGTACTGCGCGTCGAATGCCGCGGCGTGGGAGCACAGAAGCGCGGCAAGATAGCACCCCACGTCAACGACTATGCCCGCCACCGCCAAGCCCGCGTAGCCTGTCATCGCCGAAACGTCGACGGCGGCCAGGTTCGGATAGACCCCGACCGCATCCCTGATCATGAAGTAGATCGCCACGTATGGGACGAAGGACGCCGCCGCGGATAGGACCGCCAGCGCCATGGAGGCGAACACGAGGGGCTTTCTTCTCCCCGCAAACTGCAGGCAGCGGGAAAGGGCCCCCGGCTTCCTTCCTTTGCTTTCCTTGCTCATCAAATACCTCTTCTCTCATATTACTTTGAAAAAGGGCGCTAGGCGATTCCCGCGCGCTCGAAGTGCTTCTTGAACACCGCCCGTCCGACCAGCGAGCCGATGATGCCGCCCGCGAAGGTCACGACCGCGATGATCGCGAACGTCTCGGGGGTCACCGTGGACAGAAGGGCTTCCATGTAGGCCGGGTCGATGCTGTTGGACCCCATCAGCTCGCGGTAGTAGTCCTGGGAGGCGAACATGGGGACGAAAAGGCCCGCCGCCCAGCAGGTCTCGAAAAGCGCGTATCCCACGGCGACGCCCGCGAACCTCCCGTACCCGAGCGCTTTCCGCACCAGCTCGGAGACGACGCCGCCGACGGCGAGGCCGAGCGCAACGGGCCACCCCGACCCGATGACGAAGACGATTACGGCGAAGACGAGGGCCATGATCAGCGAGGTTCCCGCGCGCGGCATGCGCGTATGCATGTAGACCCAGACGATCCCGGCGGGTATCGCTGCGATGGCGCAGCAGCCGCAGTACGCCACGACGCTCATGGAGGTGATTCCCACGACGAGCATGCTCACCACCATGAACAGCAGGGAGAAGACGCCGAGGGCTATGAGGTCCCTGGAGCTGAGGCTGCCGCTTTCCTTCCGTTTTACTTTTGCTGCCATTTCCAAATCCTTTCTTCCGTAGGAATCCCTTCTCAGCCTTTGCAGGCCGGCTCACTCGATGAGCACAATCTGGTCGCAGGCCTTTGACAGGAACTCCGTGTCGTGGCTGACGACCGCCACCGTCTTCCCGCGAGACGCCTCCTCGCGTAAGATGAGCGCGAGGCGTTCCATGTTCCGGAAATCCAGACCGCTCGTGGGCTCGTCGAGGAGAAGCGCCTGCGCGCCCGACTCCGACGCAATGGCGCAGACACACCTCTGCTTCTGCCCTCCCGAGAGCGATGCGGGATGGCGGTCGGCGACATCTCCCAGGCCAAACCTCTCCAAGACCGCTTCGAGACGAAGTTCGTCGACGTCGGAAGGAGACGGGGCCGCGGATGCCAACTCGTCGCGCACGCTCGGGCGAAAGAGCTGGTAGTCGGGGTCCTGCATGACCAGAAACACATGCTCGGGCCTTCTCTTGGGAGGGACCACCGAGCCTTGGAACCGGACATGCCCGAGCTCTTCTTTCTTGATCCCCGCCAGGCACTTGAGCAGGGTTGACTTGCCCGCCCCGTTTCGCCCGACCATACCGACGACCCTCCCGGGGTCGAACGAGACGGTAGTCCCCTCGAGGACCGGTACGCCCTTCTCATACCCCGCATAGATCCCCCTCGCCTCGACGGCGGGAAAGGCGGAGACGGGACGGGAAAGGCGCTGCATCAGGTCGGCGAGCTTCGGCGGCTCGGAGGACCTGAGCCCGCAAGACTCTCGCTCGGAGTCGGGCAGCCCCAGGAATTGCTGCGCGTCCCATTCGGCGGCGACGGAACCGTCTTCGAAGAGCAGGTACCGGTCGGCGACGCCTGCGAGGTAGGAGAACCTGTGCTCGGCGATGATCACGGCAGACCCGCTCGACTTGGCTTTCGAGATGAAGGAGGCGAGCTTCTCCATGGAGGGAGGATCCAGATTGCTCGACGGCTCGTCGAGGACGTAGACGCTCGGCCTGCAGGCCCATGCGCTCGCGAACGCCACCGATTGCATCTGGCCCCCGGAGAGCTCGAAGATGCCCCTGCCCATGAGCCTTTCCATGCCGAGCTCGCGCACGACGCCACGCATCCGTCTGTGCATTTCCTCCCTGGGAACGCCGAGGTTCTCCATGCCGAACGCGATTTCGCCGGTTGTGTCGAGGTTGAAGAACTGGGTGCGGGGGTTCTGGAAAACGCTGCCTGTCAAGGACGAGAGCTCCCAATCCTCCAGGTCGTCGATGTCCCTGCCTGCTACAAGGACCTTCCCCGTCCGGCTGCCCTCGTAGAACCCTCCCGCCAGCCCGTTGACGATCCGGGTCGCGGTGGTCTTCCCGCAGCCGGACTCCCCGCAGAGAACGACGCATTCGCCCGGCGCGACGGCGAAGCTCGCGTCGTCGATCGCCGGAGCGTCGAATCCCGCATACGTGAAGGAGACGTTTCTGAGCTCGACGGCGTTTTTCGTCACAGCAGCCCTCCGATCCCCTGGCTGGCCTTTGCGACCACAAGAAGCAGGCAGCAGACGACAAGAATCGAGAGAGGGAGGAAGTCGGCCCATCCAAACCGGGGCGCGTTGTAGGAGGTCTTCCTCCCGGGCCGGTCGATGCCGCGCGCGACCGCTGCGGCGGCGAGTTCGTCCGCGCTCTTGGCGCAGCGCAGCATCACAGGCACGATCGCGGATTCGAACATCAGCGCCGGCTTCGAAACGAGATTCTTAAGCGAAAGGGCGAGCCCCCTCACCCTCATCGCGTCCGCTACGGCAGAAGACTCCTCCTTGAGCGTCGGAAAGAACCGCACCGCTATCACCAGCGGAACGACAACCGCCTTCGGCAGCCTCATCCCGTAGAGGGCGGCCGTGAGGTCGCTAATCTTGGTGGTGGCCGCGAAGACCGCCGCGAACAGGCAGACGGGCATGCAGGTGCGGCAAGCCAGGGCGAACGAGCCGAGGGCTCCGGCGGCGTTCGGCGGAAGCATCGTCGTGACCCAGAAGATACCCATGAGAAAGAGGTAGGCGAAAGAGAAAGACGCTGCCATCCTTCCGCGCCCGATTGCGAAGGAGAGGAGGACGACGACGGCAAAGAGAACCGAGCCCAGAACGTAATCCTTCACGATGGCCCCGGTCGCTATGAGCACGACGAGCATGGCCACCTTCGTTCTGACGTCGATGTCCTCCGCGAGTGTTTTCCGTGTTCTTCTTCGCAAAACCAGAGAGCCTTTCTTGTGTCGCTAAAATTGACAAAAAGATGTTAACCTTGGTTAATTTGAATCAGGTTGCACCTGGAGGGAAAAGCCTGAGCGCGAAAGAATTGCGTCCGAACGCGAATAAAAGGATCGGAAGATGGACGACAAGGAAACGATGTTCTCCCACGCCGCCCAAGCCGCGGCGGAGACCTTTGCGGCCTCGCTTGAGCCCATCGGCCTCGTCTTGGCAGATGGATGGAACGGCGAGGGGTCCCTCTTCGAAGGCGACGGGCGCAGATGCGAGGGGTGGTACTGGGCATGGCAGGCGCGGCAGTTCTTCTCCGTCGTCTGCTGCGATTTCACTTTGAAAGAACGCCTGCCCTTCTGCTTCGATTCTGGCGGGTATTTTGCAGTCCGCCGCGAAAGGCATGGCCTCATGCCGCGATCAAGCGTTTCCGCCTTTCTGGAAGCAAAGCCCAAGACAAGCTCGGTCCTTCTACCAAAAGGAGCGAGATTCTCCTACACAGAGATCGAGTATTACGACGAATACTGCCGAAGCGTCTTCGGGGAAAGAATCGACAAGGCGCTGAAACCGCTGGCGACCAGTCTGAAGGGTCTGAGGAGCCAGGCTTCCTGGGATCCGGAAATAGCAGAGATGCTTGACGAGATAGCTCCAAGGGAGATCCCGGGGTCGGAAGCGGGCCTCCTATATTCCGGAATCGCGAACTTGGTGATGGCAAGGCTGCTCAGGATGGGAGAGAGCCTGTGTGGGGGAGTGGCCGAGCAGGACCGCCTTTCGATCGCGAGAGCCGTATCGTACATCGAGAGCAACCTAGGCGGTGCGATCGGGCAGAAGGACCTGCTCGAGGCAGCGAACATGGGGTCAACCAAGTTCAAGAAGACATTTAAGCAGGTGACGGGCTTGACGGTGACCGAGTTCGTCTCCTCGGAAAGAATCGAGCTGGCGAAAAGACTGCTCACCGACCATGATATGAGCATAGACGAAGTGGCGCATCGTTGCGGATACGCACGAGCAACAAGCTTCTCCACCCTCTTCACGAAATCGGTCGGCATATCTCCACGCAAGTGGAGATCGATCGCGAAGGTCGCCTTCGATGACGACCCTGAATCGAAAGTTCTGGACATTCTCGCAAGCGGACGATTCTGCGTCAGCGAGCTAGGATCTCATTCTTAGCCATCTTAGTTGCCCTGCCTCCCGGCAGGCGCGCAATTCCTTTAGTCGATTCGTCTCGAGGTGCGCTTTTTGCTCATCTTGTGGCCCAGAGTTATGATACTCCTAAAAGTGTAACAAGATTCGAGTTTTAGGAGCAGCTCTTGAAGTGCAGCGGGCTCAGGAACCGTGGCAGGTACCTCGAGGAGGCAATGCTCTTCCGTGACACCGACCTCATCAAGGTGATTACGGGCGTGCGCAGGTGTGGCAAGTCGAGCCTTCTCGACCTTATCAGGATAACCATCGAGTCCGAGGGGGTCGCTGGCCGCGGTTTTGTGAGCGTCAACCTGGAAAGCAAGGGTGCGGGCATCAAGACGGAAGACCAGCTTTACGATCGCATTCGCGGGTGCCTGTCGGACAAGGGGCGCACCTACGTCTTCATAGACGAGCCCCAGAGAATCGATGGCTGGCAGGATGCGGTCAATGCGATGAGGGTCGACTTCGATTGCGACATCTACCTCACGGGCTCGAACGCGTATCTTCTCTCGAGCGAGCTGGCCACCTATCTGTCCGGGCGCTACGTAGAGGTAAAGATGCTGCCCCTGTCCTTCTCCGAGTTCGCTGACTTCTGCGGGATCGAGTTTGCATCGGGAAGGTCGGTGGCTCTCACCCCTGAGGGGGACCCCGTTCTCTTTGACGATATGCTTACTCGTTACCTTGAGTACGGGGGCATGCCGGCCATTGCATCCCTATCGACGACCCAGGCGCAGCACTCGGCGTACATGTCCGGAGTCTACGAGGCTATCGCCGTGCGCGATATCGTCAACCGCGAGCGCGGGAAGGGCAAAAGCGCGGTGACCGACCCTTCTCTGCTGCGCTATGTGGCCGAATTCCTGGCGGACAACATCGGCAACGAGTGCTCGTCGAACCGAATCGCCGGCGCGTTAACTTCTGCGGGGTCGAAGACCACGAACAAGACCGTTTCCTCGTACGTGGGTGCGCTCGAGGAGGCCTTCCTGTTCTATCGTGCCACGCGTTACGATCTGCACGGCAAGGCGCTCCTCAAGACGAATCCGAAGGAGTACATCGTCGACACCGGCTTCAGGACCTGGATGGCCGGCTATAGGGTCACGGATACTGGGCGCCTGTTCGAGAACGCCGTGTATCTCCAGCTGCTCTACGAAGGGTGGAGCGTGCACGTGGGCAAGCTCTATGGCAAGGAAGTTGACTTCGTCGCGACGAAGGACGGGCGCGTGCTCTACGTGCAGGTGACTGACGAGATGTTCGCAACCGAGACCAGGGAACGCGAGATCGCCCCTCTGAAGTCGATACGAGACAACCACGAGAAGATTGTGGTCGTGAGGCAGGGTTCCTACGACACGGACATCGATGGCATTCGCATCGTGGGCGCGAGGGACTTTTTCCTCTAGGGCCATGAAATTCATCGCGAAGCAATCAGGTCAAGTCGGGAACAATGTCTGACATCGTGTGGCGATAGCATCGTGCGCGCGATGTCAGTTTTGGCTTCAAGATGGGTAAAACCGCACGGCGCACTGGCTGCCACGTCGGTCACGGATGAACTCATGAGATAGCCACCTGGCACGATTCCTCTTTGCGATCAATAGTTGAAACTTATGACCTGCGGTTTTGCGAACGGCTCGAAAGTCACCCTCGTTAATTCACTTACGATTGCAGCTGGCGGCTTGCAAGCTAAAGGTCGGCTGAGTTTCAAAACGGGCATTTTCGGCGCTATCGAGCCTCCAAAGGCGGCCAATCGCGGCCTTTGGGACAAAAACAAAAACTCAACGTCCTGAGTTTGAAAATAGTTTTTGAAGTTGTCCCAGCTTTTGTCCCCGAGGCCGACGAAACGCGACATGGCGTTACCTGGCGGCACTCGGTTCGAGACGGCACCGAAAACTGGGCGCAACTGGAATGATGGGACGGCAGAACTGAAGCCATCGAGTGGGAATAAGCCGATAGGGCTTTGACCTGCTCTTTTGAATGCTGTACTGTGCTCCAGAGTTTCGTTTCGTACGAGAGTTACGGCAAAGCCACCAGCGACATTGGTGAGTAAACTCGATTATCGAGCCTCCGTTCCCATGTTGGAACGGAGGCTTTTTCTTTGCCTTTTTACTCTCTTTCACCTGCGATTTCGCGATTTACTCCCCGTGTTTCAAGATGGAAGCGTTTGGTTGCGAGCCACGCCGGTGTGAGGGCCTGAGTCGTCAGGCCCCGCACAGGGGGACCGCGATGGTGGCCACCGCGCCGCCCGAGGGGCTGTTGGCGAGCGAGACGGAGCCCCCGTGGGCGCTCGCGGCCTCGGAGGCGGCGTGGAGGCCGAGCCCGTAGTGGCGGCCTCCGTCGCGCGAGGAGCGGGAGGAGTCGTCTGTGAAGAGGCGCTCGCAGCCGCGTTCGAGGGCGGCGGGAGAGAAGCCCGGTCCGTCGTC
>OATI01000331.1_pt1 | contig 47622 bp, 56 predicted proteins | sample 1494981 | NCBI WGS metagenome assembly OATI01 (sample SAMEA2579952, study PRJEB22360) | human gut metagenome
TCTAATGTTTGAGACTAAAGAAGAGGCTGAAAGAGTTCAGCCAGGTTATAAATTTCAACATTAAAATGCGTGAGTCATGATAGAAATATTACAATTTCTATTTCAAGACTTCTGGCATTGGCTAGGAACTTTCTTACTGATCATAGCCGCAGGGGTTCCGTTTCATGGAATGTTTATCAGGAATACAGAGATTAATAATTATGATAAGAAAAACTAAAAATAAGTGAGATATGACAGTAGGTAAATTTATATCTATTTGCAAAAAAGAAGGTATAGTTTGGAATAGCCTTATCCGTATAAGGATTCTCAGACCAAAGAAATTTTTTGGATTATTCCGAAAATTGACCGGCATAACGATCGAAGGTGCATTTAATTCTTGCTCTACCTGTGTTGAAATAATGGCAGCAGACGACAATGGGAAATCCATAATGCACTATATTGATTGTGAGGACATTATTGCAGTAAAATTGATTAACAACTAAAAATAACTGAATATGGATAAGATAGTTCAATTAAGCGAATACGAATACAACAAACTTTCAGCTTTGGCAAAGTTAAACGAAAGCCAGATTGAAGAAAAGGCGTTGGATATGTATAAAATAAAAGGTGTTGCTGGGTTAAAGATAACGATTAAGATGGATACGGATGAATATAGCTTTGAGCATCACTTTGATTGTTCTACATTTATTTGGTATAAGGATGAAAAATTTTTTATCTCCGAAGAGTTGAGAAGGCGATTGGAGGAACATATAAACGAGAGGGTTTTTGATGTAATAGTACAGAAATATGGAGAACCTATTAAATGGTTTAATAGATTATCTAAAGAGCTACGTGATCTTAGCTTTGTAAAGTATATCATTTGGACAATTGCTATTTCCGGATGGGCTGCGTTTGCTGGATGTTTATGTAAAATTCTAAACTAAAAAAACAGTGAAACAATGGACTACAAAGAAAGAAAATTCACAGTAGGTGGTGGTGAATTGACCTTTAGAGGTGCAGGATGGCAAGGGTGTTTGAATATTCTTCCCTATCTAGTAATTCGCAAAAATCCGATTCGTACTGACTGGAAGTGTTTTTCTATTGAATTTGGCTGGCTTATGTGGGCTGCCGGGTTCTGTTACACTAAATATTAAAAAATCATGAAACGATATAGAATAATTCAAGGCGACGCCTATAATGGCTGTATCCCTATAACAGTATGGTGGGTACAGGTATATGAAGAGGGCTTATTTTCCGGAAAATGGAAAAATATTAAAGGCTTTGATACATACTCAAGGGCAAAAGAACTATATGATTTATTAAACAATTAATATATATTGGAAGATGATACTCAAACTTCATTTGAGTTTATCGACGGTGATGCCGAGCAGGTCTGATTTTTACTCTCCAAAATCATTTTTTCACCATCTGCCCGGAGTCAGACTCCGAGCAGGTGCTCATTTTTAGGTATTATTTCATCAAAAAGAGTATAAAAAACGACCTGCTCGGCAGTTCGTCAAACTGTAAATTCACAGTTTGAAAAAATAATAATCACCCAATCATTGCAAATCCAACATTTTTCCCCATATTTGCAGTGTCCTATTCTGAAACTGGCGGGTAACCGCCGAACATTTTTATGTCGGCATTTTTTATGCCCAGACTATACGTATTTATGATATAACGGTTTCGTACCCCCTTGATACGGCTTAATGGCCGTAACTGCCAGTTTCGGTGTAGGACAAAGGGACAGGCGAAACCGTTTCTTGTTTTCCCCTGTCAATAAAACAAACATTGTTTTTATGTCCAAACGAAACAACAATTGTTTGCCGGTGAATAATAGTATCCAGCAATCAACGTTAACCCACGAAACGGGTAAACTTTTCTCATGGGCCTTAGTTACCAGTCTTTTCAATCTTATTCCTTTGGATATTTGCCATTGCGAAACCGAAGTAGACGCAAAGCAATACGTCAAACTCCTTGCAATCGGCCTTTCTGCATTCCTTATGGCCGGCCTTTACGACGCAATGATGAAAGGAGGCCTGCAATGAAAAAATCTGCCCCTTACTGGAGTTCCCTGGAAGAAGCCAAAGGAGTGATGACCATTCTCCAGCAAACGATGCCTGCCGATATCAATCAATATGCCGATATGGTCTGTAAAGATCAAGAAGGAGTAAACAAGGTTGTGAACCTGCTCCGCGAAATATCCCGGAAGGGAACCCGGGCCCTGCACATAGCTTCTTACATATTATCGACCCTGCAAGAGATGCGGCATAATAATCGTGAGATAGATATGCTCCTTGCCGATATCGACTGTGATAAATCGTCTCCGGCATATATGGCTGAAGTCGGTATGCTGATATCCCAACTCGATTGCTATAAAATAGAACGTATCAAGACGGCCGTAACCTATTGCCATGAACTATTTGAAAGAGATTATTTAGACATTCCCCTGAAGGAGTTCGTCAACGAATGCAGATAACGGGATTTTCACCACCACGATCGTGAGATCCGCAACACCCGCATGGCAAGTCTTTGCCCTCTGCGGGTGTTTTTTTGGCTGTGCATCTTTTTGAATTTTGCTGTAGAGGAAAATATATTTTCCGGGTCAGGAAATTTAAAAAGCTGTACGGCTTTTTTATTTTGGCCGCCGCCTTTTCCCCTCGGTTTTCAATGTATATTCCACTATTACAGGCTTGTATTGATTGTATTCGTCAAAAATGAATATTTACATATATATTAACATTTTAAAAGGCTTGATTTTTGGTAAAAAACAAATAGAAATACTTTTTTTTGACTTTTTCTTGACGGAGCTGTCGGAAAGATATAAATATAATATATAATTGATTGATAAATTAATGTTTAATGAAAAAACATGCTCCGTCAAGACTCCGTCAAACCTCCGTCAAAGCTCCGTCAAACAGGGTTTTTCTTTGACGCCGTTTTTTGTGAAATACAGTTAAAAAACGCCCTCCGTCAAAGCTCCGTCAAGACTCCGTCAAACTCTCTGACGGAGTTTATATTTTTAGTATATAGGCATTTAAGTGCTAAAAATACCCCCTCCGTCAGCTCCGTCAAGAAAAAGTCAAAAGTAGAATGAATTTAGTGTTTTTTAGTCCAGAATTTGGATTGGAATTATTAGAAACTGTTTTGTGTTGTTAACTATTTAATATTGAATAAATCATAAAAGAAACATAAATGTAACACAAATATCACATTTTGTGTGTTGTATTATAAAGTAATAAGTATATTTGCTATTGGAAATCAAATATTTAAAATCATGGAAAGAGTATCGATTAATCTGAATTTATTCAAGTTAAAAAACACGGGTATTACAGAACTGCAAGGCAAAAGTGGCGCAAAGAAACGTTGCCTGATCATTCCGATTGATGACAATGATCTGTTTACAACCGAAAAAGGCGTTTATCTGAATCTTATTGCTTTCCCGAACGACAAAGTAGAAGGACAGACGCATATAGTCAAACAGTCTTTCAATAAAGAAAGGCGTGAGGCTATGACTGAAGAAGAAAAGAATTCACTTCCTATCCTGGGGGAAATACAGAAGCCAAAGGAAACCACCCCGAAAGATGGTGAAACCTACTCCACACCAACACAATATGATGCTAGCCAGGCCGCCCCGGAAGAACAGGCACATGGTTCGATAGATGATTTACCATTCTAAAAAATACGACCCTCTTATGGCAACACCTATCATTTACATCAAGATGAAACCCTACCTCAAAGAATTCATTCTTGCACTGGAGGGTAGAGAAGGAGAAAAACTGTACGGCCCTGAACCCGTACAGTTTCCTAAAAAAGACAAACTGCATTTGCTGGTAGACCGGTTACGCCGGAAGCCTGGACCCGGATGCATTCCTGCTAAACCGGCAAACCGGAAAGATCGGGATAATTATTTGGAAGTGACGTTCGAACCGGACCCGCTGGTTAAATATGACGAGTTGCGTACTTATCTTTCTCCTGACTCACAGGCCACTATTGCCAAACATATTTATAACATGTTTTGTGCGATTGCTTATGAATACGTTAATGAGCATCTTTCTTATCAGAAACGTTGTTTTCCGAAAGAGAGAGCTTTGCGCAATGTGGCATATCGGGAATTTTGCAATGATTACAATCTGACAAGTGCAGAAGAAGATTCCATTCGTCGGGCGTTCGATAGACAGGAAAGATTATTTGCTATTGACAGCGTAAAAAAAAAGTTCGACGAAAAAGAAAATAATCGCACCTTTTCCGCAAAAAATCGGCTGTTTGACGCACAGCTTTGCGCAGTTCACGCGTAAAACAACCGATTATATTTTGTTAACTCACTAACCCTTTAAACAATAATATTTTATGGACTGTCTTGAATTTATCACCGATATAATTAAAATAGAGGCGTACGATTTGAAGGACGTGAATCTGTCCGTTCCTTTTACGCACGACCTGGCAATAAGGGCATCTTCCGTTAGTATTACCGGAGTACCAATTGTTGTTTCCTTGAAACAAAACTCGGCAGAAGCGCGAACCAGCTTATCCACGAGTGATGCTGGCGATTTATTTGAAAATACACTTTCATGGCAGACGGATGACAATCTTCCGGAGACATTACTACAGGTTAGCTCCCTGTCTGCTTCCCGTAAGCACTATATTATTATAACTTACGGAGGAATACGCAAACTGGTGTATAACTGGATCGGTGTCGGACGGACTAAACCGGACGCATCTATAAGTGGCAGTGAAGAGACTATTGCCATGTCTTTTAAAGTAAACGGACGTATCCCCATTCTTACCTTACTTTGATCCGTCTGTACGGGGAGTGTCCTTCTGATGCTTCCCGTACATATATATATTCGTGTCTGAATTGCAACAATAACACTAACCCTTTTAACAAGACACGATGAATAGAAACTATTCCTATCTATCCGAGATAGCGAGAAACGGTCAATGGATGATGCATCCCGATGCTTTTAATATGTATCAGGAAGTGATTCTGAATGCTATTTCTATTCCCGGAATGCAAACTGATTGGGCTGAAAAACGAGAAAACAGCAAGTTGCTCGTTTATCACGATGGGGTATCCAGACCGGAAGAAAAGATGATCCAGACAAGTGATGTTTTTCGTTCTGAAAAATGGCCTGGTATAAGTTCTACCGATCAGGTAGTTCATATTTTACCAGTATCGGGGCCTGTTACTCATGGTGGTGCTCCGTGTGCTTATGGAACGCGTGACATGGCTGACCGGTTTATGTATGCCGATAATCACCCGAATGTTGTAGGACATCTGGTTATTTTAGATACTCCCGGAGGTGAAGCCGGAGCAAATGATTTGGATGCCGCTTTCAAGAATGCCCGTAAACCGGTTGTCGGTCTTATTCGTGGTATGAATGCAAGTAAAGGCGTTTGGATTTCTTCCTTTATTCCTCATGTTTTTGCCGAACGCCCCGATGTAGAAATCGGTTGCATAGGTGCCATGTGGAATATACGTGGAATGAGAGATGGGGTGAACCGTGATAATATCGTTTCTTATCAGGTGTATGCCGATAACTCCATTCATAAAAACGGCGAAGTGCGTGAAGCTATTCAGAATGATAATCTGAAACCGGCCATTGAAGAGCTGAACAAGATAGATGAAGAATTTCGTTCAATCGTAAAAAACCGTTGGCCGAATGTGGCGGAAGATAAACTGACCGGCCGCATGTATAAAGCATCCGAAGTGATAGGTGAAATGGTTGATGACATTAAAAGTTATGATGAATCTATCAATCTGATTTTCGAGCTGGCAGGAGTAAAAAGAGCTACATCCGGAATAATTACGCCAGATGGAGTCTTGGAAACTGAAGAAATAGACGAAGATGACAATCTGCCTGATCCGGATGATCCCTACGAAACAACCCAATCTGCCACCGGAACCGAGGAGCCGGTACAGACTAACAATACTAACCCTCAAAAATTACTAATCCCTATGGCAAATAAAGAATTATTGGAAGCGATTCCAGGCATGGGTGCTGTGGCAGTTGACGAATCGGGGAATGCTTCTTTGACGGCTGAGCAGTACGAAGTCCTAAACAATCACCTGCTGAAAGGTAATGCCGCCTTAAAACTGGCTGATACCCAAATGGAAACCATTACCGGATTGCAACAAAAGCTAACCGAAAAAGACGGTGTAATCCAGGAACTGGCACAGGCTACCGGCAAGCCTATCCAGCAACCGGCTCCCCTCAATGACAATGCAGTAGAACAACCTGTGAACAAGGTAAAACTTGTCACCAGTGAAACGGCTTCTCATTACGACAACATTAACAAGATGCGCGAGTACATGTCCCAGCACGGGATGATTTAATAACCCTTAAAAAATATTGATATGCCAGATAAAATTTCAGGTGTTCAGTCGTTGGCTTTAATCAATCAATTGAACGAAACAGCGATTAAATACAATCGCGATATTAAGTATACTCCCCTTTCATATGCATTAGATGCATTCAACAAAATGGGAGTATTGTTAGTGCCGGGCATCCAAAACAAGTATGTAGATTATACTTTCCTGCGCCGTGGTGGTATTATGCGCCCTTACAAACAGGGTATGAGTGCTTCTACCGAAGAACTGGGTAAATTCAAGCAGAACGAATTTAAAGTTTATCGTGCTGCCGGTATCGAAAAGGATAATATCCAGAATTACCGTCCGGTAGATGTCGTTGGTATTAATTTGGGACGTGACGAAGTTTCCGGCAAGAATCCAGCCGATCCGCAGATTTTCTATTCTTATGGTGCTACCTGGGGGGAAGATTTGAAAGACGCTTTGTTTCATGCTGTCAGAAACGACGATGGTACTACGAAATACGATTTGTTTGACGGATATGAAAAGCTGATGCGTGATGCTGAAGGAACCGGTGAAATCTCAGAAGAAGAAGGTAACCAGTATAAAATTGATGCAGCTATCACGATGCCGGTAGACGAAAAGGATACCACGGCTTATGATATTGTAGACGAGTTTTTGAGTCATTCTTCCATTGAAGGAGGAGCTATTCTGAACGTAACCAAGGAAACGGCCCGTGCTATCCGTGCCGCCACATTCAATAAGTTCCGTTTTACAATGCCGGCCGACCAGTACGGACGCTATGTTATTCCGGGATATGAAGACGAAGTCGTGATGAACGTTAATAAAATGATGGGATACGGTGATCGTATGATCCTTTCAAAAGGTGATATTTTCCAGTTGGGATATGACACCCAGTTTGACAAACCGTTTATCCGTGCCCGTCAGATTGACGATGACGATCAGATTATCACCTATAATATCGGTGCTGAATACGGTACGTCTATTCGTTCTTTCCACCGTAAGTTCTTCATGACAAGTGGTGGTGTTCTTACTCTGATTGCTTATGCCGGCGATTATAATGGTGCTGGAAAATATACGGTAACCATTCCGACTCCGAGCAACGGAACAGTAGAAGTTACTCCGACCAAAGAAAAATACTCTTTGGGTGATATCGTTACGCTTATAGCAAAACCGAATGACGGTTACGTCTTCGATAAATGGAGCGACAACTCTCTTGACGCTACCCGCCGTATCTTGGTTAAGGGTAATATCAATTTATCAGCAACCTTTAAATCACAATCTTGATTATGGCAGGAGTAATAAACACATTATGTGACTTTGCAGACCAGACCGCAGCTACGAGCTGCGGCGAGGCTCTATCCGGTATTGCGACAACCGTTTATATCGGTTTCAAAAATGATTTAAAAGGGGATTATCCCAAGTTGATGACGCCTGGTGCGGAAGCCTCAGATTTTGCATTGGAAGAATATGCAAAAATCAGTGATACCCCCGGTTTCGTATTTAAAGCCGGAAAACATTTCTACAAATGGGAATTTGATACCGAAAGCGGACAGCTGACATCATCCAGTTCCGGACAGCAGAAAGGTTTCGTGCAGACCTTTACGTTCCTTATGAAGAACATGACACCGGAACTTTCTGCGCTTATGCGTAATCTGAATAACCGGAAGGATGTCTTTTTCCTGTTTCCGGAAGAAGATCACTATGTGGCAATTTACGACCCGGATCGTAACGTTAATATTGCCGACGGCGGTATTGCTTACGACTCAGGTAAAGCTGCTGGAGACGATTCCGGTACGACTGTTTCAGTAACACTTCCTACACGTTTACCCAAAACGTACTATTACGGTACCGTTTCGACCGAACCTGCTGTAGAAAGTGGTAGCTGATAAGATTGATTTCCTTATATAATCAGGGAGAAGCAAAGCGTAGCCATTCGCGGCGCTTCTCCTTTTCTTTTATTAAAAACAACTATTTATGATATATAATGCAATGACTGAAGAACAATGGATGGACTGGAAAGCCCGTGTGGATGCCTATTTAATGACAGACATCAAAGAATATAATCACGGAGTATCATTGTTGATGGAAGCCGCTGCCGACCGCTCTATCGTTAAACAATTCCAGTGGGGAGATCCCTCCCGTTATATATCCAGTTTGAAAAATGTGCTTTCTCGTGTCAGAAGCCTTTCAAATTATCCCCGTCTGATCACCAAAGAGAATCCGGCCAAACCTCTTTATATGGCGGAAGTACCATATCATCCGGAAGCGCAGATTCCCGGAACTGTAGCCTCGGAACCAATCGAACCGCTGGAAACCCCTACATCGTGGAACCGGTATATGAAAATTGATTCGTATAAAGATAAATTATCCCCTGAGCTTAGAAAAGAAAGTGAAAATGTAGCAGATTGGTTCGCTAACCTGAAACGTCTGCATGAATTATCCAAGAACCAGGTCAAGACAGGAGTCTCTAAAGAAAAAATAGCTGTTACCGTTGCCGGCCTTGATGCTCAGAAAGCAACAATAGACGACTTTTTTAATCGTGTGGAATCATATATGACCGGAAAGGATAAAGTCTCTCAGGAAACCTCCAAAAAGCCTGTAGACGATTCTAAGCCGACGGGAGCATTCACCAAAGACGAAATTGAAGCTATGCGTGCCGGAAATCCTGTTTATGCTGCTTTATGCCAAGAAAAACGCCGGGAAGCAAATATGAAATTTATAACCCGCAAGGATTTGAAACGCCCGAAGAATCAGGAAGAATTGGAGTTGCGTATCCGGGAGTTGCAAGAATGGGGGTATGAAGTTCCACAGGTAGATTCTTCAGAGTCGGACGAAAACGAGCCGGAAGATGAATAAGCTGCCGGATTCATATCCTTACCTGGAACCGTGTCTGGGTTGTTTTGAAAATGCTTTACAAGCTCTGTCAGAACAACCCGGTTCGCCGGTTTTCTTTGGTAACGGAGATTTTACCCTGGGGCGATTACTTCGTGCTATGAGCAAGCTGGTTTACAAGGCGGAAGTTACTGTTTGCTGTTATTCATTATTGCCGGATACGCTGGATCTTATTGATGCATTACAACGGGAAGACAACCTGAAAGATGTAACAGTCTTTTGTAAAGAATCGGTACTTTCTTCCCGGCAAAAGAATAACAACAATCCTTACATTGAAATAGTGGATGCTGCGGTCAATTTTTTTCTCCTTCAGGCTCGCAATGAGCAACGCAGTATCACCCTTTCCGGTGTGTTCATGCAGGATTATCCCAGCCAGCGATTAGAAATGTTTACGATGCATAATAACCCGCAGGAGCAGGATTTGATACGCAAGACTATTTATAGAACTTTTCATAAAAAATAAGATATGGGTGGAGTAAGCAGAGCATCTTTTCAGGAACGTTTGTGTATGCATTTCTATTCTAATGAAGAAGAAATGAATCAGAATTTTTCAACATCCGAAATACCTCGTGTCTTGCGTTTGCGTGACTTGAACCGTGAGGTGCTTAACAATCCGATGCATCCTGATTCGGAACATGTTAAATGGCTTCGTTCCAAATATAAAGTGGCGGAAAGACAGGCTTATTATGATCTGGCAGATCTCAGAGTAGCCGTAGGAACCTTTTCTTCTTTGAATAAGGAGTTTGAACGTCGTGTTTTGTCAGAAGGATTAAAAAAGATGATGGCATTAGCCGAAGCAAAAAACGATCTGGCTTCATGGGCCCGTCTGGCAAAAGAATATAAGTCGATCAATCGCCTGGATAAGGATGATCCGGAACCGGTGGACAAGAACCTGACTCCGCTGTCGGCCCGACCGCAGATGGATGAGAAATATCTTTCAGCTAAGTTTGAAGATCCTGACTTTATCAAAAAAATGAAAGAAGATGCAGAGAAACGTTATGGTAAGCGTTTAGCTGAAGATGTTGAGTTTGAAGAGGAAAGAATGGTTGTAAAAGATCCTTTTGACAGGTCTGAAATGAATATAGCTAACACATTTACTTTAAACGGCGAAACTGATGATTGATGCTGAAAAAGAAATAATATCCGACCGGGAAAGAATTTTTTGGCTGAATGAAGGTCAGTTTGAAGTATTCAACCTGATGCCACGTAGATTTGTAGGCATCTGTTCCCGGCGTTTTGGAAAGACTCATGGTCTACAGGGGCCTTATTTGATCCGCATTGTATCCTATATGCCACGGGGTAAAAGTTTCATTTATTGTGCAACGTTGAAACAAGGTCTTACCAGAACCATTCCCGGAACAATTGCTGCTATCGAAGATATCACCGGAATGAAACATGGAGTACATTTCTTTGTAGGGTGTAAGGCTCCAAAATCCGCCCAATTTGACGATCCAATTGTACGTCCGTATAATTGGGAACATTGTATCCATTGGTATAATGGACATGTGACTCATATTCTCAGCCAGGATATTAAGTTTTCAGCAAACTCCCTTACGCTTGACGGTGGTCTGATCGACGAAGCCCGCATTATAAAAAAAGAAAAAGTTGATCAGGAATTAATGCCGGCTATTTCCGGCACTCCGGGTCATTTCGAAGATTGCCCTTTAAAAAAATCTATATGGATTACCACGGACCGGCCGCTGACACGCGAAGGGCAATGGGTAATTGATTTAGAGACGCAGGTAACAGTCGAAATAGAACAACAGCTAAAAGAGAGTATCGACCGATACTTATTTATGGAAAAATCAGGATATCCCCGAAAATGGCTGGATAAAGAATTTGCTTTAATGAATGAATTGCGCCGGGGTTGTTATCTGTATCGGGAGTTTAATACTCTTCAAAATATAGCAGTTGTAGGATTGGATTATATCAAGGATATGGAACGAATCTTGCCTAAACGTATCTTTGATATATCCATCCTTAATAAACGTGTCAGAAAGGCTGCTGATGGCTTTTATAGTGCCTTTGACAGTGCAAAACATACGTATGTGGTAGAAAGTGCCGATAAAATGGAAGATTTCCGTATAACCGTAAAACCTACCCCGAGAAACCGTATCCGCAGTTCTTTTGAAACATACGATTTTAAGCGTTTGCAGGAACGTTCCTGTTTTCTTGATCTGGATATCGACCACAAACAGAGCTTGAACATTGCTTTCGACTATAATGCAAATATCAACTGGGTGGTAACAGGACAGAAAGGGCATATAAACGGCGTTGAATGTTTGATGGTACTGAGTTCTATGTTTGTCAAAGACGATCGAAAGTTACGTGAACTTTGCGATGATTGGGCAAACTATTATGAACCCCATCGGATAAACAACAATCGTGTAAACTTTTACTACAACCAGACAGCGAAACAAAAGCGTTATGCCAATAATGATCAGAACGAACGTTTCTATGAGACGGTGATAGCTAGCCTTCGTGCCCGCGGATGGAATGTTAATGCTATTGATATGGGTGAAGCCATGTTTCAAATGAGTAAGTTCTATTTATTGGATGATGCGTTTAAACATCGTTATGATACAAAGAGGGGCAAACCCAATCTGTTCCCGTATCTGAACAAGGATAATAACGAATATCTTATAGCAGCCATAGAGAATACAGAAACAAGTGATAAATATGACGGTTTTGGGAAAAATAAATCCGGTGAAAAAAAAGCGGACTCCGATGATGACCGTGCCGAATTTCGAACAGATGGCACCGATGCCTTTGACGATCTTTACATAGGAATGAATAATTTCTATCAGGAAGGAATAATGCGATTTCCGGGTATTTCTGTTAGATAATAAATTATTTATATTTCTGTATTTCAAATAAATATGCTATATTTGTGAATAATAAAATCAATCAATTATGAAAATGTTAGTTAATAAAAAATCAGACATGAATGCTGCTCTTAATAAGTATGCAGCAATCAATACTTTAGTAGAAAAAGGCGGTATAAAAGTAGACCGGGATAAATGTTCATGTGTCATAAAAGAAAATATTTGGATCGTTCAGCAGATTCAGAAAACTGAACGTAATGCATTGGCTAACATTTTATGGTATATAAATTTCACTAATGCTGCCGATCAAAAAGAATGTCACAATTCAACCTTACTTTTTTCTATTGAAGATACTGATATAAAAGGACGTTTTATTGTAGGGAATTTTAGTAAAGGGACAATAAAATATGATTAAACCCCTTGCTTCACATATCGGTTTTCAAAGCTAATTGAATTTATAGATTTAATATAGCCGTTGCATGTGAATGTAGCGGTTTTTTTATGCATATACCAATCAAAAATCTAAACGAATACGTCATTTGTTACATTATAAATCATTTGCAATCATGTGAATAACTAATAAGTTCACGTAAATAGCATTAGAAACCCCCAACATGAAATTTAGCGCACCCAGCCCGATAAGAATGCCGCGCCGCCCTAAGACGTGTTAGTCCGGGACGGATGGTTCTGGGCGCAAATATGCCGGACCGGCAGGGTTAGATGTCATTGATGTGATGGATATAACTTAACCCGTCCGGACGCGATCCGTTTGTGTCCTCTTATGGAAAGGTGTGAGCTATTTACTGAACCAAGTGTTTCTAAAGGTTAAATGTTTGGTAGTACAAAACTTTTTCGTCTAAAATGTTTTGTATCACCAAACATTTTCGTATCTTTGTAGTGTAATAATAAAACAAGCAAGTTATGAACATCATAGGTAGTAAAATAGTCGGATACAGATACGGTGAAGCACCAGAATGTGGACAATCATTTAATACGCAAACCAGACAATATGAATGTGGCGTTTCGATGGCTCAGGTGGGTTATATGGAAGAAGTTGGCTCATTTGCCGTTTCTGGCGCTTATGGTCGTAAAAAATACTACTATGAAGGTACTATCGTTGGTTTTGGTGGTGACGATGAAGTCTGTCTGGGTGATGTTAGAAAAATTTCTTATAACGAATACAGATCACTTAAATCAACCTACAAAGAAGTAAGTAACGCACTTGTTAATGAAAAATGTGATTCTCTTCTTTCTTTATTGAGAAGAGGATGGACAGTATATCCTAATACTGTGGAAGGTATAGAAGAAATGAGAAATCAAATGTTGAAAAAATGATACGAGAAGCGATTAAAGAAGCAATGAGTCTTCGTAAAGTCAAGGCCATAGACCTCGCGGAGCAAATAGGGATAAATAGGGGTAGTATGTCTCTCTTTCTTTCCGGGAAGACGAATCTTAGTCAAGATAAAATTGAAGCTACACTAAGGTATCTCAATATAGAACTTGTTATAAAAGAATAATCTTATTCAAATGATACGAGAAATAATCAAAGAGGCCATGAAACTCTATAATATTGGACCATCGGCGCTTGCTGATGCTATTGGAATAACTGGAGGTGCTATGGTCTCTTTTCTTAACGGCAGATATGGTATGGGGCTAGTTAAAATGGAAAGTGTTTTTAAAGTGCTTGGCATAGAATTAATTATTAACCAATCAAGAATTAACAAGAGGCCTATAAGTAAGAGAGATACTGTTTGGAACGATATGTTTAATATTGTAAAATCTTATCATGAAAATACTGGAACATGGCCTTCGTCATATAACACCAATAAAGCTGTAAAAAAACTAGGATTGTGGTGTGCTAATCAAAGGCAAAATGAAAAAAAAGGCAAAATAGGATATATACGAAAACAAATGCTTGATTCCATAGGATTCGATTGGGGAGTGGTTCTTGAAGATCGATGGAATGAAATGTTTGAAGCATTAAAAAGTTATAGGGATAAAAACGGAAGGTGGCCCCGCCAAATATCGGATGATAAAGATGAAAAAAGATTGGGGGGATGGCTTTGCAATCAAAGAGCAGTAGCAAATAGTAAAAAGGATTGTAAAATGCCCCAGGATCGTCTTGAAAAATTGGAATCAATCAATTTTATGAAATGCGATTATCGAGGCAAGCAAAAATCTGTAAAAAAATCGAGAGCAGTAATTTTTGACAGAAAGGAAAAAGATAATGACATTGGATTGGCCCGTATGCAGCCTCGTTTATCTTTATGGAACAGAGTATATGAGGAGGTTAAGGAATACAGGCAATCAACAGGGAATTGGCCTGCTATGAACTCCCAAGACACAAAGGTCTCTAATCTTTGTTTATGGTGTAACCGTCAAAGGGAATATTTGAAGAGAGGATGCTTAAGCCAAGAAAAAAAAGCTAAATTGAACGCTATTGGATTCGAATGGGTATTACGTACTCATGATTGGAATGCGATGTGCGAAACGGTTAAGCAATACAGAGAATCAACAGGTAAATGGCCTACTGCCTCATCAAAAGATGCTGAGATAGCAAAATTAGGTCGCTGGTGTGGCCTTCAAAGGCATCGCAAGAAGAAAGGAATCTTAAGCTCGGAGCAGCAAACTAAATTAAAGGAGATTGGAATATAATGAAGTTTACGTTCAAATCGTGAAATAATTGAAACTTATAAATATGACACGTCAACAATTAATTGAAAAATGGGAAAGTAAGCTATCTATTTGGAAAGATGCAATGAATGATCAATCCTTTAAGACGAATGAAGAACTGCAAAATGTCGCATTATATGTTTCTGCTATTGATGAACTCTTGACGGATTTGGAGAGTATAAAAAAAGAAGAAGGTGATGATATTGTTGATATGGTCAAGTAAAAAAACATAATAACTCATAAAAGCATGAATAAAGAACTAAAACAACTGCTTGCCTGGTTTGAGGCTTATCAGATTACATTCAATGAGCTGACATTGAATAAGAGCGTTCATATTTTTGATTTGAGAACATACATTGAGGTTTATGTTAAATCTGTCAAACGAAATTATGACAATCCTACTTTTTCATCGGATATCGAGAAGTTGAAAATATTGAAAGAGAAACTAGAATCAATGCAAGGCTTATTTTCTTAGGCTGAATATAAAATAAAAAGGGATACAACATGTATCCCTTTTTATTTGACTTGTTTATATGAAATTGTCAATTAAGATCCCCATTGATGAGCATTTACTTTAACTCTTTTTGTTCTCATTACCGGATCGCCATCTATTAAATAATTGATATCACATGTCCAAGTACTTAATTTATCGAATAATAAATCTCCATTTTCAGACATGTCACTAATATCAATAGTTTCTGTTCTATATCTATCCATTGTCGGTTCAAATTGAAATAGTGATCGTAGTAATCCTGTATGATCATAAAGGGCTAACCCTTGTACTTTTACATTTCCTATGCTTTGAACGTATGCTTTAAAAGAAACCTGCTTGGTCGGATCGCTGATTATAAAATTAAGTCCAGATACGTTAACAAAAATATCAGATACCTTAATTTTTAGAACATCACTTAGTTTATTATCAATAGTTTTCACGGTAACAGTGACTTCTGTTTCTTGTTTGCCTTCTGATATTTTATAATTACCCATATTATCCACAGAAAGGATGGATGGATTTGAGCTTGTATAAATTAAATCGGGTAATTGTGCATCTGAAGGAATAGGCCGGACTCCAAGCAACCCATAGCTACCATAACATAAAGATATATTGTTTATTGTAAATTGAATACCTGTCAATGGTTCTGATTGTACTTCGATTTCTTGTGTATTGGTGATATCCCCGTTATTATATTTCAGGGTTATATTACATTTACCAGGTGTAACACCTACTAATAATCCTTTTTCATTTATAGTTGCTATTTGTGGATTGTCACTGATCCATTGGACAGAATCTTTGCCTGTTGCATTTGAAGGAACGACATCATAAGTCAAGTTTATGGAAGATCCTTTTTTAAGGCTGAGATTCTTATTTGTTATTTTTAAAGATTGCATGGCTACGTATTCTAATCCATCCTGTTCAATTGAAACATTTTTCTCTATGTTTCCGGATTTGATGCTAATGTCGCATTTACGGCTATCAAACGATGTATTATTAGTTGCTGTTATTTTTAACGTTTTATTGCCTTCTCCGTTAGTCTCTGAGATAGTTAACCAGTTACATGTATTAGTTATTTGCCAATTCGAGTTGCTGGAAATAGATAATGAAGCAGATGCTTCGCTCTGTTTCAGGTGAATACTATTGTTATCCACATCTAAAAATACTTCGTCGTCTTCTTTTGAACATGATAACAAAGCGGTAAACAATACAGCGATAAAGCTGTAGAATAAAGATTTACTCATTTGATTTTTTGTTTAATATTAATAATAGACACGAAAGTAGCTAACTTAACCAATATGAACAAGATTCTTTCATAAAAGAAGTCAAAATATAGAATTTACTTGATTATATTCATTGTTTTCTTTGCTGTTACAAATATTATTCGCATCTTTGTGACGCTAAACAATGATACTAATGTATTACGTCAGAGCTGCGGTAAATGCTCGATTTATACGGGCTTTTTTTGTGCCCTAAAATATACGGCTGTCTTTCCATTTTATATTTAAGAGCTCGGACGAGTGCTTAGTATGATTGTTTAGCGACGGGAAATGACAGCCGTTTTTCTGTCTTATAGCTAAGCAATCATACTAAGTAAATGAAAACAAACAATCAAGCAACCGCCTCCCAGGCCGTTACCGTCAAGCCGGACAATTATGTTACAACCTTATTAAAAGGTGTTGCCGCAATCTTTATTCTATTGGCTCTTATGGCCTTTGTCGGGACCGTTGAATATACTGACGATCAGTATTATTCTATTCCTGATATGGCATTTGAAGAAATCATGTTAAAGTTGGGCGATCATGCTACACGCCAGGAAGTAGTCAAGGAATACAGGGATAATAAAGATTATTATCTGTCACTCAATTAATTAATCATGTAGATTTTATTAATTATTACCCCAGTTCCCGGGGGTAAGTGGGAATACTATATACTTATGAGTAAGGTATTAATAAACAATAAGTATTTGAGTGACTTGTATTTATCCTGTAATGTTAGGAATAAAACCCGTCTCCGGTTGCTTGTCTATGATGGGAGCGGGGATAGACGTTCGCTGATCGGTATATCCAACCTGCCGGAGCAAGATGCCATAAAATTCTTTCTAAATCCGAATAACTCAAAGGATTTGCAGATAACGGAAGCCGTTCCGGTTCCTTTTTATCTTGCCTATATCGTATCTGCTGACGGGAAACTTATTGATGATTGTATCGTAGAACAGCCGGAAGACCCTGTTTTTATGCTGGAGGACTTTTATAAGAGCCATCCGGATCATTATACCGGGGCTGAGTTTCTACTAGTTTATGCAATCGAGTTCAGAGGCATTCGTTCTATAATAGAAGTTCGCAAAATTGACAACCAGTATCTAAACGAGATGGGAGTTGCGGTTTAGTCTACCTATGGACCCTCTGAAATATCACAGATTTTTTATCAACATTAAAAGAAATGATTATCATGGAAAAGAATAAATATTTATTAGAAGAGAACAATCAAGCGATAGAAGACCGTTTGTTTTACGCACAGAAAATTCTTGAAATGGAAAAACCGGAAGGTTTGACATTGGCGGAGATGGTCGAAGATTATCAGGATAAGTTATTAGGAGCTTATGATATAACATCTATTTTTGAAAAGATGATAACAAGTTGTCAGCGTACCATCTGTATTGCGAATTGCGCTTTGCGTGATCTGGATAAAATAAAGAAAGAGCATCCTGAGATTTATTTTAATTCAAGTATCCGCTCGAAAGATCCGGCTACCGAAGTCGCTAATGCGGCAATGTTGCTTTCAGAGTTTACTCCGGCGGTGAATGAACGGATCATCTATTCCATCTACGCCAGCTATTCTCTGTTCTGCCGTAAAATGCTAGGAGAACGACTGGAAGTCATTTATCAGGTAGAATAATCGGTCGCCACCACGATCCGAGGGACCGTGATATTGCCGGAAGACGCCCTATGGCACTTCCGGAATATCACGGATTTTTCAAGGTTCACCCAGAAAGCGGTAAATGATACTTACCTGCATTGGGGTGAGCATCCTGTTTTTCCGGTTCCATCCGGTAGCGCCAAGTTCGGCACTGAGTGGCATGTTGTACTCTATCCATTCGAACAAGATCCGTCTACAGCTCTTCACGCAGAGATGTGGGTTATACCGGATAGACAATTCTGTAAAACTGCACGCATGTGGATTTTCGTTTGTAATATTTGTATCCATTTTACTTAGGGTTAATGTGTCTGCTAAAAATAGGAAAAAGCTGTACAGAACCAATGTTCTGTACAGCTTTTGTTTAATACGGCCTATGGGCCTTCGGAGATATCACAGCTTTTTCAGGATGGCCGGTTTATTCTATTTCCGGCCGGTCGCTTCCCCCCGCCCCCCTTCTTCGCCTTCGCTTTTTGACGTTGACGTTTGTTGATGAAAACATACTGCCGTCTGTCTGTGCAGGTTACTTAAAACAGCCTTTGCCGTCCGGTTTTGTCCTTAATATCCCCAAATGGTTGATCTAAATTTGTAATGCATCAAATAAAAAAGTAGAACAAGCACTAACCCTGACTTTACCAATATGGCAATAGTAACCGTACAGACACCCGATAGCCTCTCAATGAGCGGAAACCTGAAAGAGTTGATCTTGCAGAGTCCCGATCCGGTGGAAGTGAAGCTGCTAACAGGTGGCGTTACATTATTGGATGAGACATATTATCCCGGTAACGGGAATCTGATCCATGCAGACTTTACCGAGGTGGTGAAGGCTAATTTATCGTTTACCCTTCCTTCGTCCGATATTTTTATACAGCCGTCGTTGGTGAAGGATTTTTCTATTACTTACGGTTCTGTTACAAATAATTTCCGTTGTATCCTTTCCGGCAAGCTGAATCTGACTGAATCGCCTACCAGTTTTCTGACCGGTAATTTTCTTACCTGGCAACCGAACAGCAAGCCGGTTACCTATTACAGTCCGGAATGGCTGAGTTATTATGCTACACAAGCATGCTCGATCCGTCTGAAAGCGTATTGGGAAGATGGTACGAATTCTACGATAACGTTGGTTTCGGCGATGGTTGGGACTTGTTATACGCTGAATCTTCAATACGCTGTGGTCAGTGGAAAATTCGAGGCTAAGCGTCCGATGTATTATGATGTATGGGCGGAGAATGGGGATGGAGATCGTCTGTCATATGTACAACGTTATCTGGCAAGCGAAAAGCAAGGGGAGGATGAAAACTGGTATCTTTTTGAGAACAGTTTGGGAGGCTTAGATAGCTTGCGTGCATACGGGGCCTTAAAGGATGAACCGAGTTATGAATATAACATGGCTGAAGCCGGTTATATGAGTGAAGAGTTCCGGGTGGATGTCGAACGATTGCATACCCGCAATACAGGTTATCTGACACCCGAGGAAGCGCAATGGCTTCAAGATATGTTCGCTTCGCTCCGGAAATATAAGTATACGATCAGCGGACTGTACCGAATTGTTTTTACCGGAGGAGATGCGAAAACAGATAGCTCGAATCCGCCTAGTTCATATACGTTTACTTACCGGTATGCTGATACTCGTCCTTATTTAGATATCCAGCGTAGAACCGATCTGCCGGATAATCTTGTGATACCTGTACCCACGGGAGACACTTTTTTTTTACCCCCACGTCTGGCTGAATTCCCGAAACCGTCACTTTCACCAGACCTGTTAATACCGGTTCAGGAACCACATACAGAAAAATGGGGGTCAACTACTACAGGGGCAATACATGACAGAGTCTTAAATGATCTGGTCCGCGAATTGGACGGATTAGAGCTAAAAGCGTCTCAGGGCGGTGGTGTTGAAATAGTAAAGTCTGAAGAGCCAACAAGTAGAGCTACAGACAAAAATGTATTCTCCGCGTTGGCTTCTTTGTTTCATTTTTTGCGAAAGGACGCTCCGGACGTAGCCGAAAGATTGTTGAAATTTCTGGAGGGTGTAGAATTTGGGATATTTGAATCAGGTCCTATTACCGGTACAGGTGGGAAGATATGGGCGAATGGCCATGCAGAATTAGCCTCCTTGTTGTTACGTGGATGGTTGGAGGTCCCGGAAATCCGTTATAATCGTGTTCTGGTTGTAGGTGGCGAGTTATGGGTTACCGATGGGGGCAAGTTTGATACTGTTACTCAAAGCGGCGATCTGTTTAATATAAAGATAAAGCTGGAAGAAGGTGAGTTGGTCACTTTCTGGGTGGGTGATATTTTAAAAGGCGTATATCATGATAAATCGACGGACGGAAAGTTCAAAGGTTTTCGGACATTGTGGTTCCGTGTTACAGCCGTGGACCAGACTAATCAAACCATTACAGTAGCCTCCCGTTATCCGGGAGATTCGAAATATAATCCGGTTAAATATCTGGAAGTTGCCCGGATCGGCTCATTCACGGAGGCTAGCCGTCAGCGGTCAATATTGATCGATAGCAAAGAAAACTGCATTACGTTCCTGGATCACGTCAATACCTGGGATATAACTCCCGGCATGGAAGTATGCTGGCTGGGACGCAAGGATCGTACTATTCCGGGGGTACCGTCGACGGCTGGATATAATGCTAAATTGTCAAACATCATCATGTCGGGTAAGATATTTCAGTATGATGAGATATCCGGAAATGATTATTTAGTTCCGATTGATAAGGGAACGTATGTTTCAGGACAACAATATGCTTATTATGATCGTGTGTCGGCACCAGGAGGATTGTGGCTTTGCGTAAATGAATCCGGAACTACTTCTGCTCCGGTAGTGGGTAGTCCTGACTGGTTGTTACAAGTTTCTGACGGAACAAGTCTTACGCCTGCCGGTAATTGGAATTCAGGTACTACTTACAGTAAAGGTCAAATAGTTTATCTCGATGGCGATTCCTTTGTTTATATATCTAATACTCCAAGTGTCGGAGTACGTCCAATACGTAATCCCGGAGGTTTCCTAACGACTGGCGGAAAGCAATTGACAACAGGAGGGAAACGATTATATACTGGCGATCCTTATCATCCTTGGCAATTATTAGCAGAAGCTGGGAAGGATGGATTTTCCATAATAGTACAATATTCTGCCGATAAAATTAATTGGCATGATGTCTTTAACCCGGAATCAGACAAATACATGCGTCAATTACAGCAAGACGGGAAATGGACTGACGCCATGCAAATTGTAGGGGAAACAGGGAAAGATGGTCCCTGGACTGATTTCCAGTTTGCCGTTAATTCTAGTTTATCAGATGCTCCTACATCTGGTTGGCAAGATGCTCCGCCGTCTGTTGGTACCGGCGAATATCTGTGGATGAGATCGGGAACCGTTACACCACCTGCAACCAAGCCGGCATCCTGGACTGCTGTTCGCATTGGAGGTGAAAAAGGAAAAGACGGACAAGGAATACAAGTTCAATATTCCCCGGATTCTGTAAATTGGCATAATCCTCCATTTGCAGCGAATGATATATTTATGCGTCAACAACTAGGTAATGGGACATGGTCTAATCCTATTCGTATTGTTGGTGAAATAGGTCATCCGGGTAAAGATGGAAGTTATACTGATTTTCAATTTGCAGTAAATGATTCGTTGACCGTCCCCCCAACATCCGGATGGCAAGATGCACCTCCAAACGTCGGCGTAAATCAATATTTATGGATGCGATCAGGTTTAGTAGTTCCTCCGGCAACAACGCCGGATAGCTGGAGTGCTGTTAGGATTGGAGGAACAGGGATCAGATACATCACGGATAATTATTCACCCTATACAGAGTACCGGATTGGTGATGTTGTACCTTTTAACGGAGGAAGGATTTATTGTAAAAAAGACAATACGGGGCAGACGCCGGTTCCGTTTTTATCGACGGGAGGAAAGCTGCTTAAAACGGGGAATTTTTATCTATTATATTTGCCATTATCGGCAAATACAATAAACTCTGAATATTGGGAAATCTTTGTTGATAGACCTGTTAAAGAAGAAATCGAACAGACGTTTACAACATATTTTGTAGGCAGTCCTAATGTGACACCACCCACTCCGATCCTGACAGGTAATAGTCTTGGATGGTCAACAACTGTGCCGACTACGTTTAATTGGGTGAGCCAAAAACGTGCCATCTCAATAGCAAGTGGATCGTGGAGTAAACCGGTCCGGATGACGGCCGAGGATGGGAAAGATGGACTTAATGCTACAACAAGATGGTTGACATCAACAACGGCTGTTGTACGATTTAATTCTATTGGAAATCCTACACCATCCTCCGTTGTGGTCTCATGCAAAAAACAGACCGGCATATTACCGGTTGAAGCATGTTCGGATTTGTATTTGACATATAGAACATATGCTGATACAACTTACGTGAGCCAAAGCACGCCGACAAAAACAAGCTCTGTAACAATAGGTAATCTACGGACGGACGGGGTTTATTATGTACGTGGTTACGAAAAAGAGTCAGATGCAAAGGCTTGGAATGGAAACTTTACAACTGAATTTACCATTACTCACGCTAATGATGGCGAACAAGGAGAGCGAGGCTTGACAGGCGCATCTCCCCGTGTGCGAGGGATATGGGATAAAAGTGTATCAGACTATGTATGGAATAATCAATGGCGGGATATTGTATTTGTTAGCGTCAATGGTGTTAATCAACAATATGCAGTAAAAGCCGAGGGGGCGGTACCAGCAAATATTAATCCAACGACAGATGCTGGTAAGTCTTACTGGGAACCGGCACAACAATTTAAATTTATTGCGACAGATTTGCTTTTGGCGGACAAAATCAAAGCAGATATGATTGACACAGATGATTTAATATGCAAAAACATAAGAACATCAACATCTGGAAATAGGATTGAAATATTTCCTAATGGAGATAATACAATGTTGAAGGGTATTGATTCAAATGGCAGATTAGTTTTAGAAGTCGGTTTTTTTAATGATTCTTTAGGCATTAATCCTGTAGTCAATATCACTAATTATGATAATTCAAACAATATTACGGCCTATTCAAGGATTTATGCTGGTTCAGGAGAGTTTGTAAGAAAGGGATCTGATGGAGTTTTATACTCCTTGGGGATTAGAAAATGTTTTAGTTCAAACAAAATGACTATAGTGGGACCATTGCCAAACGCATCAGAGGCAACTTATCCGGAAATGTATATGACATCTGATGGTACAGTAAAAATGAAAACATAATTGAAATGAAAGTAATCTACAACAGCCTAATCCCCTTCAAAGGATTCTCAGCGATTAATCTATTCGGGGTTATATTTGCCCGAAAAGAATACAAAGAATTAAGTCAGCGCGTACTTAACCATGAGGCTATTCATACAGCCCAGATGAAAGAGATGTTATATATCGGCTTTTACCTTTGGTATTTAATCGAATGGATAATCAAATTATGCCGGTATGGTCGGAAGGCTTACGAGAATATCTCATTTGAACGTGAAGCCTACACATATCAGTATGATTATACCTATTTACATCGGCGAAAGCATTTTGCTTGGTGGAGAAGAGTGATAAAAAAGTGAATCAAATAATAACAACTAAAATTGAAATATTATGGCAAATGAAATTGAATTAAATGGCTTGGCTGATATAAACAGCTTGCCTGATGATTGGAAAATTTCGTTGATTAATCCGGGGACGTTACAGCCAGCCCAAAATATCACGGTTGCTCGGTTTATTGAGTTGCTGACAGAGAAAATGCCGGTAACTACAGATAGTTCGAATGGTTTATTTAGTAGTAAAAACTTTCAACAATTATCTTCATTAAAATATGAAGTAGAAACTCCTTATGATTCGAACTACATCTTGTTGATGAGAACTGCCAATTATCATTATAGTCAAGGGTGTGCCTTGATTTGGGCTGGTAATCTTTCTTCTTCTTTAATCGGCCCTGTATGTGCTGTATTGAAGAAAGAGTCAATCCCGGTATTAACTTCGCTAGACGGTAATATCGGTTTAACTAGAGGATATTATTATAGAGTATATAATGATATGTTAGAACTATATGTTAAATCACTAAATGACGTGAGTATATCTGTTACTCCGTTAGGAAATGATGTTATGTTTACATATCCAATGACAGTATCGAATGATCCTGGTGGATTAATTGAATTAACGGTACAGTCAAGCAAATCAATTTCTGCTGCTTCTAATGCTTTAACAGACACAATCCAAACCTCTCCAGTACTGGAGAGCAGACAAGTCAGATCAACTTGTCTGCAGAATCATCTATATCAAATTCTTCTTCCGACTTGTCAGGACAGGATGGATCGGATGGTTCAACACCAGTTAGAAGTGAACCACAGGAACAGTATGTCTGGTCAATCGACAAGATCGGAAAAGCTGTCCTGGAACTACAGGCAGAAAACAAGAGACTTAAACAAATCCTCAATATCTCTGACGATAGCGAGGTACAACAAATGTAACCTTCCGCGGGCGGGACCGCCCCGGTTAATTAATTAAATAAACATTATGGCAGATAATATAGATAAGGCATTAAATGGACTTGGTTTAAAGACAGACTCTTTGCCCGATGATTGGTTGGTAACAATAGTTAATCCTAAATCCGGTGAGCCGGCGGAAAATATGACGATAGCAAGGTTTATAGAGTTGTTACCTTTTTTATTAAAATCAGGAGGAACCTTGAATGGAAATTTTTTATCATCAAATGGTTATTTAGCAATTGATGGTAAATATGGAGCTATCATACTTTATAATAGAACATCAGGAGGACATTTTAGCGGATTACACTTTCGAAATGTTAGTGGAACATATGACGAATTCCAGATTGGTCGCTATACTAGCGAGGTCGGCAGTGTTAATAGAATGCATATAGGATGGGGCGATGAACCTTGGTCTTCGGCATCATCTCTGGCTATAAGCAAAGATGGTATATGGTATAAAGGACAATCGTTACTCACATCGGCAAGATCAGTTAACTCTAATGCTCTGACGGAAACAGTTGTAGAAGAAGTCTCGGTATCAGCCAATACCCCAATGAAGCTACAGGAGGACGGGCAACCGACACCGACAATGCAGACCGTTGAACATTATGAGTATAGCATCCAGAAGATGGCCGAAGCGATCCTGGAACTACAGAAGCAGGTTGCCGAACTGAAAGCCTAATTATCTATATCTGCCATAACCTTTTCTAAATTTATTAATTAACCGGGCATGTGCCCACAATACGAAAAAATATGGCAGATATAAATAGCTCAGATCAAGCTTTAAATGGACTAAAAATAAAATCAGACACCTTACCGGATGATTGGTATGTGACATTAGTTAATCCTAAAAGCGGAGAGCCAGGAGAAAATATGACGATTGCTAGATTTTGCGAATTGTTAACAGATAAAATGCCTGTTGCTACAAATAAAAATAAAGGTTTATTAAGTAGTGGAAGTAAAGTATTGATAGATAATAGATTAGTATCTATTAATCCTGCGGGTAATGTAAATAAATGGAATAAGGTACTTTCTGTGCCAAAAAATAATGAAGGTTTTTTTTCAGCTTTGATATCTGGAAATAAATATGCAAACATGAATCCTATATCCGAATTCTTCAATTTTCAGATTTCTGACGGAGTTTACATAATTAAAACATCTATCCTGTCTTCAGGGTCGGGTGATAGCAGATGGAGATATACGGATAATGGAAGTACAATTGACATTTATATAATTAACAATTTGAGCTATTATGATTATATGATTGTACTCAATAACGATTTTAGTTTAGTTAATGAAGTTTGCGATATCCCATCAGATAGTAAAAGACCTCTAATTACTAATTTTGAATCATCTGTTAATACATTAGCTGCATCTCCCAACGCTCTAACAGAAACAATAGTTGAAGAAGTCCCAGTATCAGCCGACACCCCAATGACGCTAGAAGAAACCGGACAACCAGTACCAACAATGAGGACTGTTGAACGGTATGAGTACAGTATTCAAAAAATGGCGGAAATGATCTTGTCTCTTCGGAAAGAACTGGACGAACTGAAAGGAGGAACAGGGAAAGAATAGTTCAAAACGCTTGGGATGTGAATTATTAATATTATGATAAGAAAACTATTGTCATATTTTATAAAGAATGTCTTTCCAAGATTCCCCGGTAGATTATACAATATTCGTTTTCGAATGGGGCGTTTTTGGTTTTGCAAAAGTAATTTGTTAAAGCTGCGGCTCGGATGCCGATCTGCTCCTTTGAGTAGGTAGCACAGACCGCAGCAACTGAACCAAAAAATCGATGTTCCTTGGAGGCCTTGATATAGATGTGTATTACGTATTTCTGTCCCATGGGGCAAATATAGTAATAAAAAATCGGGAATAATGATTTTGTGGTTATGGTAAAACTATTATAATATTGATATTCAGGCTGTTATGTGGATAAATATAGTTCAAAACGCAAAAAAATGAAGGCAGATCCCATATTTTTATTTGGTCTCTCCATATGGTATCTGTCCTTTATTTCTTTAGCCTTATTTCTTACTATTGCATATGAATATTAACGATGGATATTCTCTTTGAGACTTATTAGTCTATTGGGGAATATCAATCAAATAAATCAAAGCAATAGTATAACCGGACGGGTAACCGCCGCAAAACATCACCTATGAACCGATTGACAGAACTTTTAATATTGTTGTTGGAACGAATGCAAGATGTAGCAAGTTGGTTGAAAGCTATTATTCTTGCGTCTATTACAGCTGTCATTGATTATTATGCTCCAGTTCATAATTTTCTAACAGTAATATTAGTCTTGGCAACCTTCGATATATTGGCAGGGATATTGGCGGATAATGGAGATTGGAAAAAGAATAAATTCTTAAAAGCATTTCTTTACTTGGGCCTCTATGGGGTGTTTGTCTTACTATTTTATTGGCTTGGCATAATGATGGAACAAGAACAAGAATCTGTTAAGTCTTTTACAGCCTGGTTGTCTTGGGTTTTTAATTATTACTATGTAACAAACATTCTCAGGAATCTGAATATTAAGTTTCCTGATTCTAAACCTATAGCATTCCTATACTGGGTAATAACAATTAAATTTATAAGTAATATCAGCTTTCTGGAGGAATTTCAGAAGAGCAAATTAAACAAGGAGGAAAAACAATGACACCTAAAGATTTTGTAAACTGGATTTATCCGGCCGCCGAACGTATTGGAGAAATATCCCCGCTTTTTGTCACCGCTCAGGCCGCTCTCGAAAGCGGTTGGGGTAAATCGGCTATCGGAAATAACTTATTCGGTATAACGAAAGGATCAACCTGGACAGGACCAGTCGAATTGGTTACGACCACAGAATATTTTAACCGTCCGGACGTATCTTTTAAAGCTCCAGAAAAAGTCCTTTCCGTCCAAAGTCTAGGAAATGGCAGATATAAGTATAAGGTAAATCGTCTTTTTCGTCAGTATGACACTGTAGACGAATGTCTTCAAGATCACCTGACTATTCTTCGTAAGCCTGGTTATGCGGACGCGTGGCCTTATCGTAATGATCCGGATAAGTTCGTTGAAAAAATACAGAATGCAGTCGGTGCCCGCTATGCAACCTCTCCCGATTATGTTGATACAATGAAGAGTATGTTTCGTTCGGTCAAAAAATATCTACCATTATGAAATCTACTGTGCTCTTTATATTTGTTTTTATTTTTATGACTGTTGGATGCAACCGAACCGTTTATGTTCCGGTGGAAAGTCAAACGGAATATCGTGATTCGGTTGTCACACGTGATTCGGTGATTACAAGAGAGAGAATACAAACAAGAGATTCCACGGTAATAAAAGATTCGACAGTTATCGTTTTAGATGACAAAGGAAATGTGATACGTAAAGAACTCTATAGGGAGAAAGAAAGATATAGAGAATTGAACAGTGACTATAGATTGTTACAGGCCAAATATGATTCTTTGTTATCTGTTAAAAACAAAACAGAACAAATACCATATCCGGTAGAAAAACAACTATCTAACTGGCAAAAATTAAAATTAGAAACAGGGGGCATTGCCCTTGGAATATTGACTGTCGGTTGTACTTTAGGGTTGTTGTACATTATCCGTCGGTTTTGGCGTAAAAAATAAAGGCCTCATTTCTGAAGTCTTTATTTTGCCCGCTCAGGGGAGGGACGACGAATAAGAAAGTCCCTCCATCCCCTTTCTTCACCACCACGATCGCAAGGGGAGTACATACACACCGCATGTTAGGAGGGACTTTATCTTTTATAACATGCGATTTGTGTTTTTTGTTTAAGCTAACTCTTAATTATTTAACAAGATGAACGTAAATGAAGAATTTTATCACCGCGTGGTGGAGGTGACATGCAAAGTCTGTAAAGTCGATCCGATCATGATGTTTAGTAGTAACCGGGAATGCTTTGTAGATGCTCGGAGTCTAGTCATTATGATCTTGGCGGCCAAAGGATATACTGACGAACGTCTCTCTTATCTCACCGGCCTGACAAGGCAAGGTATAAACCGAATCAGGAATTCTTTCCCTGATAAATATAACCGTAGCTGGATGCTTATCTCATTTCAGCAACAAATCAGCAATGAACTAGCTATAAATCAGCAATGTACTAGCAACTGATTATTTTAAGAGCAACACACTTACATGTAGGTTTGCGGTGTCCGGGTTACCCGGATATAACCATAAAACTTCATGTATATGGAAGCGGAAAAAATAATTAAAGAAAAAGAGATCGTACATGACGATGACAACAAGGATTACGCCTCCAAAGGTGTAGCCGGAACCGGATTAGGCTTAGGTATAGCCGGAACCGCATTGGGTTTGTGGGCCCTTGCCAGAAATGGTGGTGGTCTGTTTGGCGGTGGTGTAGGTATGCCCGAAAATGTAAACATTAACACAGTTTCCGACGCAATTTCCGGAAGAAGTGCTGGTGCTCCAACGGCATTTCAAGCCTGGGAAAAAGGCTGTCAGGAAGCATTGCAGTTGACTAACGCTATCTGGGGACTTCATGTTTCCAGCATGCAGGCAGATTACGATCATCGTCAGACTGACATCGCTGAAAAATTCGGCTTGTGGAAGTCTCAGGTAGACGCTGATTTTGGATTGTACAAGAGCCAGGTGGACGCTGATTTTAAATTGTATGAAAATCAACGTAATCAGTTTGATGTGCTGAAAGCTCAGATTGACGATCTGAAATGTCAGGTAGCAGTAGGTAATGCAGTTCGTCCGTATCAAGATAAGCTTATCATGTGTGAGATCAACGACGCTCGCAAAGATGCTGCTTACAACCTCGAACGCAGAACTTGCCGCATGATTACAGGCGAATTGGTACTGCCTAGCACTCCGACCGTAACGGGATTCCCGTCTTACAATCGTTGCTGCCAGCCAGCCGCTCCGGCTCCTACAGCTTAAAAAAAAGTTAGTGGCTTGTGCTCCTTCGGGAGTGCTTGCCACTTCCCATTTTATCCACTAACACGAAATCAAACCAAATGAATAATATTTTTTTAGGAGGCAATGACCCTCTTTTAGGAAACAATCCCTATTCCACCAATAATCCCGCCGATATGGACGGAATGATTGATCGGTTGAGACAGCAACAACAGATGCTGGAACAGCAGAAACAACGCCTTGTTTCTGGCCAACAACAGGTGCAACAAAGCCAGTGCCCTGTATGGGATGAAATAGATAAACTGGTTGACGATATGTCTGATAGCGAACGTGCAATGATGGGCAACAATGAAGAATATCAAAAAGGGGAACAGATTGTCATGTCTATTCTTAACCGTGAATACATGAAGATCATGCGCCCCATTGTGGAAAATTCCCAGGATGGTAAAAAAGCCCTTGAAACATTGTACGATCTTGTCAAAAAAATAAAGAAATCCGCTTCTGAGGAGATAAATAAAAACATGTCCCTCTTTAACGAATACACATCGCAATATGCAGATATGTCTTATGCCGAATTTCTGGAAATGAAAAAAGGTAATGAACCGAAGAAAGGAGGCAAGAAATGACACGTGAGGAAGCAATCTATATACAACAAAGCGAATTGATCGCTGAGTTGCAAAAAGAAAACGAGAGATTAAAACAGGAAAATGAATCTTTAAAAAAGCAACAGAATGGAACTAAAGCAAAACAGTCTGGAACTAAAAAACAAGTTAATTAGTTCCGTTCGTCAATGGGCCGATCAGCGCATCGATGCCTTTTTTACAGAAAACAAACAGTTTAAACCTGTGTCTCTTTATATGAAAAGGGCTGTGAATAATCTACTGATCCGGGAAGACCTGAAGATCGAAGGATGGGTTGATAATGCCATGCTTTTTATAGCCGATGAAAACGGAGAATATAGTGCAGAAACATTATTCGATGATGCTATGACAATCTTTAAAGAGATGGAAGAGAAGCCGTTCAACACAGGTATGATCAACGGAAGTATCGGTAAAGGACAGATACGTATAGAGTTGCCCAATAACCCTATACGCTCTTTCTTATTCGGAGACATGAAAGCAATCCGTATCACGGATGCCGATTTCGAAGAATTACGGACTATTATTACTGAAGAATTATAAATAATAAAGATATGCATTACAAAGAGTTAATAAAGGATTACCATGCGAAAGGTTTTGGGTCCGAAAAGAAAATGTGGGAATCTATCTATGCGCTGGAAGATGCCATGGAGTGTTTAAAAGAAAAAGATCCGGATACGTATGACGAAACTATGCGTGATTTACATGAAGTTTTTTGTGGTCCTCATTATACTGAGTGTTTTGCTCGCGAAGATGTTGCCGGCATGCATCACAAAAACAGTAAAGGGGAAGTAATCAGAGGCGAACACTGGAATATGGACCAGGTAACATCTGCCGCCAAAGGCTTGCCGGTTCCGTCCACAGCAACTCCTTGGGACGTATATGTCGCTTTAAATGCAAACTGGCATGACAAAGAGGTCAAATTTACCGAATGGTTCGGCCCTGACGCTGAAAAACGGATCGTGGAAGATGCTATCAGCTTTTACTTCAATGATGCTGATGCACCAGAAGGTAAAGTATGGCTCTATATGGATGCCATGGAAGATTAATCAGAAAGGTTAAGTCTATTGTCTATTGGTCAGCCTCCGTCTCCCAGTGATGGGAGACGGGGGTTTTTCTGTTTGAATAGATGTAAATAAAACATTATCTGCTATTAACCTGTTATATGATTGAGTAATAAGATGCGAATTAAAAAAATCAAAAATAGCTTAAAATCGTTAAGATGTCTTCTTCGTTTTAGAATTTGGATTCAATAATGCGTATCTTTGCATCAAACAATAACAATAAAAAGTATAGATTATGTGTCTGGGTATAGCAGTAAATAAGGATAAGATAGGTAATCTTCTTGTGCTGCTGGCAACAAGACTTCAACCTCTTTATCAGACAAAAATGATAAAGATGGTCTATCTTATTGATGAATTGAAAGTAAAAGACAACGGTGTTCCTCTTACATGGCTTGATTATAAAGTGTGGCAGTTTGGACCAGTCGCTCCGGAATTGTATTATCTGCGTGACAACAATACTGTTTTTAATCAATATATCGAAGCTCAAAAAGATCAGAACGGAACCTTGATTCTTCCTAAGAAAGAATTCAGTAAAGCCAAATTTAGTGCAAGAGACATGCGGATTATTGAAGAAGCTATCCGATTGTATGGTGGAATGAATGCCGAAGGACTTGTAGAATTGACTCATGGAAAATCATCTTTGTGGTCTGTAACAAAGAATGAGAATAATTTGGATTTTTCTTCTGCGATCGCGAATACGTCTGATGTATCAATGGATTTATCCCGTTTAATTGATGACGAGGATAAATTGGATAATTATAATGGAGCCAAAGATACTATGTTGTTTAAATCTGAATTATTAGGAGCCTGAGATGTTTGAAAGCGGATCAATTATATACGGATTATTCCAGCTAAAGAATGAGACTAAAAACAAATATGCCATTGTCTTACATAATGACAATGGCAATTTTATTATCACAACATTTACGACTTCACAACCACGTTCTTCTGTTGCATCTCCTGAACATGGTGCCAATCCGAAAGGTAAAGGTAATTTCAAAAGTTATGTATTTAAAGCAAATATTCCCATAGGAACAAAGCCTGATGGTACAGATTTTTCATTTTCTTTTGATACAACAGTCGTTCCGGATTACGGAGTAGCTTCATCATCTATACAGGACTTTCAAAAAAAAGCGTCTAACCTTGTGAAAATTTGCGACCTTTATAAAAAGGAATATGAAGATTTGATTTATACTTTATATAAATGTGAAGATTTGGATGATGAAATGTATCCTATATTTGAGAAAGTACTTCAGGAGATATGCGAATAAAAAAATACTGTCTTTGATTATAAACAACAAGCTAACTATTATTTATTTTTGCGTTGTACAATAACTATTAATTTGTCTAACAGTTTATTTGATGTCATGGGAATAATAGAAGTCATATGTTTACTTGTTGGTGCTGTTGCAACAATTTTAGGTGGAGTCTGGTTTATTATACAACGGGGCTTTAAATCTGGAGTTAATACTAATAGGCTAGAATAAATAGATAGACGGACCTGTAATGCTCAATGTGATTTACATAAAAATGATATAGATTCCCTGAAAGAGGATTTGAAAGACATCAAGAATGATATTATAGCTATAAAATCCTTATTAGACCATCCACATATTTATCAAGAATAATAAATAGATAATAGGCATACCACCCAAAAGCATTTATATAAAAATGCTCCGTCAACCCAATTCCCCTCTTGACGAACCTTTGACGGAGTTCTGACGGAGCAATAAAATTATATACATTGTTGTTTTTCAGTATATTAAATGTTGTTTAAGTCGGCTTCCGTCAGCTCCGTCAAAGAAAAATCGAAAAAAGTCATTTCTACTTGTATTTTTAATCGCCTACCTGCGTTCAATTATCAAAGAGTTTGTCACGATAAAAGATGGATATTTAAGCAAATACGATATCTTTGTAATTCATTAGATAAACAAAATACTTACTATTAATATTAAACGTTATGAAACAATTAAGCTTTGTATTTTTCTTTGTGTTTTTACTGTCTTCTTTTTCATTGAGTGCTCAATCGACTTTTGAACGGGTCATGTATAATGCATTAGGAAATGGAGGTGTTACAGTTGAAAAAGATGGAGATGCTAGAATGGCAGAACCTGGTATAATATCTTTAAAAACATATTATAGCATTGGAGATGTTAAGAGAGCTGTATTCCAAGTGGTCAGTTCCAATGATGTTCAAACTGGGACTAATAATTATTACGGACGTTTGCGTTTTGGAGGATTGAGTGCCAATAAAGTATGTATAGTTACATTAACTCCTGGAGAAATCAAGAAATGTATTCAATTGTTGACATTTGCTAAGCAATCCGTGATAAATTCTACATCTGAAGAACATCAAGAAATTGACTTCTGTAATGAGTATGCATTTAAAATAGGAGTATTTAAAGGTTCGAAAGAATGGAAAATATTTATTTCCTCTAATTACTTTGTAGAAGATAATCAAATACAAATGTCTGCATCTGAAATTGATAATTTGATTTTAATCTTTCAAGCAATGAAAAATAAAATTGATGAATTGAATCAATAGTTTTTCATTGAGAATATTTGATTCTTCAGAAATATAAGTGCCGCTCCCGTGTGGTGCGTTAATGCGCCCACTGCCTGTTTTAGGTGGAATGCAACGGGAAAGCGGTACTTTTTTACCCTTCCCATACACATTTAATATTTCAAAATCTTATGTATGGATGATTATTGCTTAAGTCTTAAACGCACTACCTCTAAGTATCTACGAATGTAAAATTTGCGTAAATGAATTTTATGCGTATATTTGCAATGCAAAATCCAACATACAAGCATTGCAAGCGAGCAGGCTAAGAGATAATAGAAAGCATTGGCAGTTCTATTATAGTCCGTTACATATATCTCTGATGTGTGTTGGGTTTTGCAGCTTTGGACTATATAGGGCTGCTTTTTTGTATTATTCATCTAAATGCAAAACCCAGATGAAACAAACAATTCAAGCCACCAGCGTAAACACGCTCGTGTCCGTTAAAGTCGGAACATTCTTATCTTGGCACACCGTTGCCAAAGTCTTAAACGCACTGCCACTAGGCATCTGCGAGTGTAAAACAATAGAGGACGCTAAAGGCTACATCAAAGCGTTGACTATAATCCTGTCGATGTTTTTATTGGCAGCCATCGAGAAAGGAGGCACTCTATGAGAACCGTTCAAAACTTCTGGCCGGAACTGACTGAGGCTAATGAGACCATTTCTCTGATTCGTAAAGGAGCTCCGAAAGATATCAACGAACAAATAGATCTATTGAATAGTGATCAGGAAGGGGTAAATAATGTAATAAGCCTGCTTCGTGAGATATCACGTAAAGGAGCAAATGCTCTTCATATCGCATCTTTTATTTTCTCCAATCTTGAGAGTATGCGCCACGGGAACCGGGAACTTGATTTGATGCTTGCCGAAATAAATTGTGACAAGCCTCTCCCGGCTTATATGGCCGAAATAGGAATGATGATTTCCCTTTTGGATATTTATAAAATAGAAAGAATCGAAAAAGCTATTATTTGTAACCACGAACTATTTAATAAATACACCATGGACGCTCCACTCGAAGAGTACATGAGCGAATACAAATAACGGAGTCTTCACCACCACGATTGTGAGATTCTAAACACCCGCGCGGTTAATTCTGACCGTAGCGGGTGTTTTTTTATGCCTCCTTTTGTCCTTTCTCTCTCCATTCCACCGCCGTAATTTAGCTGAAACACTAATTCTTATAGACATGGCGGAACTAACAGCTAATGATTATTTATCACATGATGAATCAAGGGCAAAAATTCTTCATAGATGGGCAGCCAGCGTAATAAAGCGTTGGATAAAAGAAATGGAGTATCAGAATGTGACTGACCCCAAAGATCTTATTAAAAGTTTAAAATATAAGGTTCATAATGCTGCTGGAGGTGATCAGACAAAAATTATTTTCACCTTGCTCAACTATGGACGTTTTGTTGATTTGGGTGTTGGTCGTGGAGAAAAATACACTAGACGTAAACATGATCCTGCATTTTATTCCGGTCAACCTTATCCCATAACACCGGGATATAACTTTCAGGTAAAACCTTGGTTCTTGCCTCTTTTCAAACAACGGGTGTATTCTTTGGCTCGTATACTGGAGCGTAAATACGGAGAATACGCACAATTGATAATCATACAGAATATCTCTCCGGACAAGTTTTTGAACAATTCAAATAAACTTTAACTATGGCAAAAAAGAATACACAGACTGCAAACGTCCTCCTTACGTTAGACGGAAAGCAAGCAGAGAAAATGCTTGGCATATTAAACAAGAAGAGTGAGACTCTGCGTGATGAAATAAGGAGTCTGAATAATCAGCGAGTCACTATCGGTTTATCAGGAGATGAAGCAAAACGATTTGACGCTCTGAAAAAAGAATTCAGAGATACCAGCAAACAAAGTCGCGAGTTATCCCGTCAATTGGCTGATGTTAGTGGAGTTATAAACAATCTATCCACTAAACCCATCAATGCAATAAAAGATGCAATAAGGACAGTCACAACCCAAATGAATCGATTAGATAGGGACACTGAGGCTTATGCAAAAAGAGAGAAAGAATTAAAACTTCTTCGTGCTGAATTAGAGCGTATTGGTGGGGTGGGGCAAAAAAACATTGGAATATTCGATCAGACGACATCTTCTTTAAAAAAATTCGGAACAGCCTTTCTCGCTTATTTCGGATCAAATATGATTATACGCGGCTTACGAAAAATGTATGACATGAATGCCGCTTTATCAGATCAACTTTCTGACATAGAAAAAACTACAGGCATCACCGGTAGTGAGTTAGCAGCCTTGTCTGAAGATATAAACCGGATTGATACCCGTACTTCTGTTGAACAATTGAATAATCTTGCTGCTGCCGCAGGTAAACTAGGTATTACAGGGAAAGAAAATGTTCTGGGTTTTGTAGAAGCTGGAAATATGATAAATGTTGCGTTGGGTGAAGACCTGGGTGAAGATGCAATAAAAAACATAGCAAAACTAAATGATGTCCTTGGTATAACGAAAGAATTAGGCGTTGAGAAAGGTTTGTTAGCAACCGGTTCTGCGATCAACGAGTTAGGGCAAAGTAGTACGGCAAGCGAAGCCTATCTTGTTGATTTTGCTCAGAGATTAGGTGGTATTGCCTCACAAGCTGGACTTACAATTCAACAAGTTTTAGCACTAGGGTCGGCAGCTGACCAAATGGGACAGAATGTGGAAGTATCAGCAACAGCCTTAAACACTGTAATTAAAACCCTTGTATCAAAAACAGGCCAAGTAGCAAAAGCTATCGGTGTAACAAAAGAAGAATTGCAAGGACTTTTAGATAAAAGTACTTGGGATGGACTCTTATTTGTGTTTGAAAAATTAGCCGGAAAAGGAGGATTAGCAGCCATAGCTCCTTTGATGGGAGATTTAGGTAGTGACGGGGCTAGATTGACCCAAGTAATTTCTGCTTTAGCTTCAAATACAAGCAAACTCAATCGTGAAATAGAAATTTCAAATAAGGCTTTTGCCGAAGGTACTTCTGTCATAAATGAGTACAACAAGAAAAACAATAACCTCGCCGGAACAATCGAGAAGATCGGCAAAAACATACAGCGTTGGTTCTTAGGTAGTGGAGTTGTAGATTGGATGCAGAAAGTTGCTTCCATGATAGAATCTTTAACAAGAGGTGCTGACACAGCAAAAGAAAAGTTCGATAATTCTCTAAAGGCGGTCCGCGACCTAACGCGTAATATTTCCCCGCTTATTGATGAATACGATAAATTAAAAGATTCCAAGGCCGCAGATGAACAACAGCGTTTAAAGGTAATCATGCAGCAAATAGGAGCTGCAATTCCGCAGGCTGTCACACAAATGGATGAATATGGGAATATACTCGCTATCAATACGGACAGGGCACGTGCTTTCATTGAATCACAGAAGTTGATCCTAAAGCAAAATAACAAGGCATTAATAGACGAGACGCAAAAACAGATAGACCGTATTGCAAAAGAACGACAGAAAGCCGCTGAAATAGTAGATCAAATAAGCAGAAAAGGGTCTTACACCGAAAGCCAGACAGTGCAGACATCTTCTTTTGGTACAAGTAAAATCATAGAATATGAAGTGACTGATACGGATAAGATTAAAGCCGCTGAAGTCGCTTTGACGGATTTAAATAGTAAACTCAGGGAACAACAAGCTATATTGGCTGAACTCAATGGCAACTATCTGGATGCAGACTTGGAAAAGCTGAAAAAATTGACGGATACCAATAAAAAAACGGGTGGTACTGGTTCTCTCATCGAAACTGATGAAGAACGTAAAAAACGTTTAAAAGCATCATTGGATGATGTAGATGCTTATGTCGATCAGGAAAAAACGAAGTTGATACAAGCCCGGATCAACAAACAAAAATTCCGGGACGAGGATATTGACTCGGAAGAAAAATATAATGAAATGCTTGAAAAAATTCAGTTTGAAGCATTGAATAAGAAACTTCAGATAGCAGGTCTCGATAAAGATAAACGTGCAGAGGTGGAGCGTCAGTTTTATGATTTTAAATTGAAACTGTTCAACAAATCTGAAAATGCAGAAAAACAATGGGTATCTTCATATGAAAAATTACAGGATCAGCTAGGAATACGTTCAGAAGATAAGGATAAAAGAAATCTGGCAAGAATAGAGGTCCTTTATGATTCTCTCATAAAGAAAGCTAAAGAAGGGGTAGCTGCAAATTATAAATCTCAGGAAGAAATAACGAAGGATATCGAATTATTCCAAAAGGAGAGAGAAAAAGCTATTCAGGGATATTGGGCCGGTCAGGATATCAAATCGATGGATCAAGAAGAAGCGGAGGAAAAAGCGAAATTGAAAGAACGCTTTCTTAATCGCGAAATGGACTATGAAGAATATCTTCGTAGGGAAGCTGAGCTTGAAAATCAATATGCAGAATCAAAACTTTTCATCGAAGGCTTGACTGAAGAACAATTGACCGATTTAAGGACAAGACAGCAGGAAATTCGCTTTCAAAACATGAAACAAGCATATGACAAGGAAAAAGCATTACAGCAGCAATATGCTAATGTCATTGAAAATTCATTGAAAGGTTTAGGAGGTGCATTTTCTCAATTGTTTACCAGTACGGAAGATGGTATGGGGCAAATGAAAGATGCTTTGATTGATACCTTATTTGATAGTTTGGAAGGAATGGTTGATATCTGGCTGAAGGAATTAGATATAGCGGCAGCTGTAAATATAGCTTTAGGGTCAGCAAAAGAAGTAGGAAGTAAGGGACTTTTAGGATTAGCTACAGCGGCTTTAGTTAGTGGTGCGATTATGGGTTTTATGCAAGTCGCTAAAGCTGCTATTAAATCTGCTTTGGGTAGTAAAAAAGGAACTTCTTCCTCTTCTTCTTCCGGGAAGCGAGTAGTTAAAGGTTACAGTGTTGGTGGTTATTCCGGTGATGGTGGAACACATGAAGTGGCCGGGGTTGTTCATAAAGGAGAATATATTGTTCCTGCATTTCAGATGAAAGATCCCGTTTCGTTTAATTATGTACGTGCCCTGGAAACAATTCGCCAAACTCGTACACATGCAAACCCGTTACCTCGTGCCGGTTATGCCGAAGGAGGTCCGGTACAATCGACGGTTCCGGTTTTTGCCGCTTCAGATCCGGAGTTAGGCAATACATTAAAACAAATCAATGTATTCCTGCAAAAACTGGATACAAAACAGTTTACTACCGTTCTCAATGTTAGCCGCTTGAATGATTTTCAGAACCGTTTCTCTGCATCCGTTGCCCGTGGTAGCAGAAAAAAATCAGAGAAGAGCAAATGATGAAATTTTCATGGTGACGTTTCCGAAAAAAGCTGTAGAGGAAAATTTAAAAACCTGTACAGCTTTTTTATTTTCCCTGCCGCCTTTTTTATTTTGCTGTACAGCTTTTTTCTTGATTTCTTTTTTAGTTAAGTTATTGATATTTCATATATTTGCACGGTCGTTTGTCCAATCTTAAAATGTAAGAAATGAAACATGCTCAAAAAGAAGGAAAATATCCGGAAATAACTATTGCAGAAGAAACGATTTGTAAGTTACGAAAGGATAATACGAAAACCGGGCTAAATGTTCAGATACAAACTTTAGTCGATGAGATGGCTGGTGTTCACCAGCTCATTGACCATTTGAGTGCGGTAACAATCCAGACAAGTAAAGCCTTGAATACCGCTGCTTATATTTTGACAAGACTGCAATCTTTTTATTCTTCTGATCCAATAATAAAAGAGGTATTCGATGAAATAGGCGACACAAATCCGGCGGCAACTCTTTTGAAAGCAAGTTTTCCTCTATCCTCCTTAAATCATCTGGCTCTTGAACGAATCAATTTAGCCATGATTAATAATCGGGAATTATTTCATAAAGACAGTTTGGATATACCTGTATCTGAATTGGTCAAAGATATTGAATAGTCCCTTTATTTAAAATTTTCCTGGCATATCGTCAGTTGTTTTTGTCCTTTACATATCCTGAAAGACCACCTACCTTGCTGTCAGTTAAAATTATACTGATATGCATATCTATATAGACGACAACAGTAATCCTATGAAAGAATTTCAGCTTCCGGCTGATTTTAAACCCGAATTGAGTCGCACAAATCCTTTTCTCTCTGACGAAGGAAGTCAAAGTGTGCCTTTGACATTGCCTGCCAGTGATCATAACTTAAATGAAATAGGATTTATGTATAGGGGAACATTTACTCAGCGGATAAATCCTAAAATTCCGGTAATAATGGCAGATGGAGCCTCATGGTTACGTGGTACATTGTATATAGAACAGGCCAATAAGATAGAAGGTATTAATTGTACATTTTATACAAATGAAGGACAACTATATGAAAAGATAAAAGATTATAAATTAAGAGATTTGAATTGGCCTGAGTTAAAAGGTATGGGGTCTGATTATGCAACAAAGGCCAAATATTGGATGAATAAGTTTCTTCGGATTATACAGGGAAACGAAGTACAACCGGATGAGTATTATATCTGTAATGTATGGACTGAAAACAATTTTTATATTGGTGAATCAAAGAGAGGTACACATTTGTTGCTGAATGAATTAAGTTACGAGAATGATGTACTTTCTTTTTATGCGATGTCCGAACAGGTTTATTATGAAGAAAATGATGATAATGCCACAGAAATAACAGCCCCAGTCGGATTTGGGATAACTCCTTTTTTGCGGGTTGGATATGTATTGAAGCATCTTTTCAAAGAATTGGGTTACTCGTTAGAGACAAATATGTTTGATACAAATGAGTCTTTGAAGCGTCTTATTGTTTTAAATAATGTTGCAGACGCTATAATTGATGGCAATATTTATTTTAATCAGCTTTTACCAAATGTTTCTGTAGAAGAATTTCTAAATGCTATAAGGCTTAAATTTGGACTGGAATTTATTCAAAGAGGTAATTACGTGTATATTAATTGGTGGAAAGATAATTTAAAATCTTCCCCAGATATGGATTTGAGTCAATATATTAGAAATACAGAAACATTCTTGTTAGAAGACAGAAAAGCTATATCGTTGGATTTTGAGGCTTTAACTACTCAGCCAGATTATGTACATATAAGGAATGTTGATTTTGAAAAACAAAAAAATGATTCTCTTCTGAAACATATGTCACCATCCGGATTTACAGAAGAATCTATTGATATTACAGATAAGACGCCCTATTATTATCAAAATCTTACAGCTTATATGCTGGAAGCTGGAATGGCCGGTACAGCAAGATCCTTGAGAACAATTTTTATAAACGAGGTTCAGTATAGAAATTCAAATTTAGTGGTCAATGGAGAATTGAACGATGAAAATGGCGAAGATATGGATATAGCTTTTTGTTTTTCCAGTACAACTATATCAACATTAGATTGGGTTTCTCATGGTAAAAAAAAGTATATTGAGGCTAGCTGTATTTCTGATTATCTAAGTTTATTTGCCAGTGAATATAAAACGACCGAAACGGTTTATTATGCTAATAATATTTATAATCTGTTATATAAAGATCGTGATATGATGCTTCGAAAAGCAAATCAGGGAATAATAGCCCATGCCCATATTGCATCTCACATAATATCTACCATGGATATATCGGTTCCTAAAATTATTAATGGTAAAAAAGTTATGATAGAACGTATCGATTATGTTTTAGGCCGGCCGGACCTTTGTCAGATTACTGCAAGGACCTTGCATCTTTTCCCCGAGGAATAGCCTGTTTTGTCCTTTTGTTTGCAGAGTGTTGTCAATAACTTTCGTAAAAAATCTGATTATGGGCAACAAATTCAATAGACAAAACAGACAAGAGTCATCTCGCCAGCAGAATACCTCTGAGCCGATGGATGAACAGAGTGGGAAGATGGATGATCCGCGTGTTCGGGCATTTATCAGAAATTATGCTCCGATCGTAAACCAGGATGATCCGGATGCTATCGTACTCAATTTACCTAGGTTACGGCAGTTCTTTAATGCCTATCCTACGGCAAACGGATTCGATCCGATGAAGATGATCCTCAATCAGCTGGAAAAAAATAATTTTCCACTACAGGCCGATTGGCATAAGGATGAACTTATCCTTGTGGTAAAGAGAGTTATGATTTTTATTAACCAACCGGCAAATATTTTGCCTATGCCTGAAAATAATTAATAACAGAATGAAAAGTCCAGTAATTCATATCAAAAACGCGGTAAAAGAGATCGAGCGTAAAGACGATAAAGGACGTTCGATCCCTTTTAGTGCCCGCATATTAAAAAAGGATGGGGGAGTAGCTCTATTCGAAAACACGATATGTACTAGCAGTTATCATAACGGAACCATGAAATTTTATACCCCGACGAGTCAGACTGTTCGTACAATACATGTTTTACATCTGATCGAATTCAATGGAAAGGAGGTTGTTATATGAGTAAGACGGTTGAAAAGGATTTTTTAGGTATAAAAGGTATCAGGTCGGTGGAACTTAATCTGGGAAATGAAAAGGTGAGTGCCTTGGTTTCCAATTTTCCCCATGATGATGGAAGTGATTTCTTTGTATCTGACGAAGCGGCTGTTCCGGTTATATCCTCGAATAAAGAAGATAGTAAAAAACAATACGTTCAATGGGGAGCCGGCAATCATATACCTCAAAATATAATTAGCCGTGCTTCCGAAAGTCCGTATGTGGCTCCTTCTTTGAAGCATCTTATCGACAGTACTTTTTCTGCCGGAATCAAGATGAAATATAAATACGCTATTTATCGCAATGGTAAGATAGAGGAAGATGAAGTCGATTATAAATACGCTGGTTTATGGATTCAATCCAGGATAGCAGAATTGGGAGGTGGATCGGGAAAGGCTGATGTCTCAGATGAAATCGCTCAGCTTCAATCCGATTACAAAAAATGGGAACAAACATGGGCGTTTTTAAAACAATTCAAACAAAATTGTAATCTTGATTTATGGTTATACGAGCAGGCTTCGGATGCGACATATTTTTGGAATTGGTTTCCAATGGTAGAATTGAATATAGGTGCTGAACCACCCTGGAATCCGATGATTCGCAGTATCTCCTACCTGGAAGCTACTTGTACCCGAAAAGGAGTGATGGATCGCTCTGGTGATGTAAATTACTGTGTCTATAGCCGTTCATTTGCTGATGATAATCCTCCGGCATCCAATGAAAATCCCGAAGATTATATACGGCAAACCATTATAAAAGCATTGAACCCTAAACGAGCAGCCGCCCAGCTTCGGGAAAACGTAAATGCTCAGAAATATAATGAGATCCGGAGCCGGACAACCCGGTATGTAATCCCGATGTCTATACCCACTCCGGGAAAGTTTTATTATAGTTCTCCCTCCTGGTGGACGATATTTAAGAGTCGCATATTTCAGTATATGCTTGCAATGTTTGCACGTCGGGCTACAATGATGGAGAATAGTACGATGTTTAAGTATGTGATACATATTGATGAACAATACATTATATATGAGCAAGCACGCCGGAATGCAGATACTGATGCCAAAAAAGAGAAAGTATTCAATGACCTAATGGATGAAATATCCAACTTTATCAAAGATCCCAGAAATAACGGAAAAACGCTGATTACTATCAGTAAAACAATTGATGGGAAAAGACTAAAATGGGTTGAAATTGAAGTTTTGGATAGTCCCATGAAAGGCAGCGATATAAAGGAGGATATAGCAGAAATAGCCAATGTGATGTTGTTTGCCATGGGCATTCACCCCCAGACAGTAGGAGCAATCCCTGGAAAAGACAAGGTGGCTTCCGGTACCGAAGCGCGCGAGTTGAATACCTTACAGCAATTGTACTTATATGGCTTGAAAAAGCTGATCCTCTATCCTCTCGAAGTGATGAAATCGTTTAATGAACTTGACGAGCATTTGGAATTTGATATTCCGGTCCATGTTCTTACGACGCTGGATAAGAATAAGCAAGGTATAGAAGAAATGAAAAATTAATATTATGCTAGTAACAAATTCAAAAGAGGTCAATAATTGGCTCCCTAATAGTACATTTTTAGATGATGGAATACCTTCTATCATGGCTTATCTGGAAGCGGCCGAGTATACGCATCTCATGCCGGTAGTCGGTTCCCCTTTATATAATTTTTTACAGGAAGAATATAAAAGAGAGGGGGAATATGAAAATTCCCATACAAAAGAACTGCTTGATAAGTGTCAGCCAGTCATCGTTTTGTTTGGACTTTATGGAGCCGCGCCTGCACTTAATATAACCGTTAATAGTTCCGGTAATTTCACGGTAACAGTCAGTGGAAATACAGTTGCAGCCAGTAAAGATCGTACGGATAAATTTATAGAATCAACCTATACGCATGCTCATAATGCGGTAGAACAACTGCTTTTATACTTGGAGCAAAACAGCAGGTATTTTGTTAATGAATCCGGAGAAGAACTATGGAAGCAAAGCGCTAGCTATTGGCAAAAGACTGGATGTCTGATCTTTACTGCAACGGAATTTAATAACCTTGTTTTTATCGACAATAGCCGTATCTTATTCAATAAGATTTATCCGTCCATACGCTTGATGGAACGGATAAAATTACGTCCGGCATTTGGGGTGGAACTGATTAAAGTTCTCATAAACAGGAAAATGGAGGATGCATTAACCGGACATGATGAAGAATTATTAGAACATATGCAAACTGCCTTAGCCTTGTTGACTGTCTCTCAAAGTGAAGAGTTGAGCAAGCCCGATAGCATCCATGGATTTAAACCTCTTGATTGCGATATGATGGCCGAAGCTGAAATAAATGAGGCTAAAAATATATTGAGAAATAATCTGGAAGAATACCCGGAATATATAGAAAACAAACCTGGATTTGAGCCGGTTCCACATTTCAAAAACGACAGTAAAAATTCAATATTTGTTATGGGAGGAGCTGTTCGATGAAAAAACAGAAAATTGAATTGCCGTCTTTACCTGGAAACTGGAAAGCTCTGACATTGGAACAATTTAAAATAATTGAATCAATTAAAGGTAAGTTCCCCAGTAGTGAGGCATATCTAACGCATTGTTTTTTAGCTTTGACCGGCTTGAAGCCTCTCAAACATGCGGAGAGATGGCGTTCGGTATTAGGTGCTATGCCTTATATATCAAGATTTATTAAAGAAACAGGAAGGGTAGTTGTGTACGAAACAGAAGATGCATTGGGAGATAAACCTGACTTTATATATGGGCAATATTATTGTTTTTCCGGTTTGAAAAATTTTATCTTTGGAAAACGGTTTATCATACAAGATCAGGAGATTTTATTCTTTCTGCAAAATATAAAATTTCTTACTGAAAAAGACAATATCCAATTGATGTCAAATCCTGTGAAAGAGAAAGTTATAAAAGGTAATACTTATAAAAGTCATCAAGCTCTTTTGTCAGATATGACTTGGGAAGATTATAACCGGTGTTCAATGTTTATAGAATTATACCAGGAAGGAAAGGATATTCGTTATTTGAATCAATTTCTATCTGTGATATATGATGTTGGTAATCCGGGTATTATACAAAATGAGTTTTCCAAACTGGAAATAGAATTAATACTGTTGTATTGGAATGAATCGCAGAAATATTTTAAAAGGAGTTTTCCGCATATGTTTAAAGAAGGGAAGAAACGACTTAATAAGGATTATATGAAAGAAGAAGCTGAGATAACAGTATTTTTGGGGAAAGAAGCATATGCAAAGCCGGAAGATATCCGTGGTATGCGAGCATATGATGCTTTACAATATCTTGAAATGAATGCTGTTATATGTGAAGAACGTGAACGACAATTAAGTAAAATAAAATAGGTTTTCATTAATTACGGGTGGCATAAATATAAATATGTTTAAAATCTTATTTTTATTACTCATCGCTATTAATTAGGTACTTCTTTGGAGAACAAAATAAAAGTCTATTTAGTTTTTAATAATACTATTATTAATAATATCAACCTAAACATTTATTTATGGATGCAAACAAAAGGTCAGGCGTGAACCGAACCGAAGAATCAATTTCCATTGAAATTAACGAGAAAAACAAGAATGAAATTAAAGGCGTAGAATTTACAATTGAAACTGTTAACGACTTGTTAAACAAAGTACCACGTGGAATAGCTGCTGCTTTACGTTTAGCTGCAATATGCTACAACTCTCCTGAAATCAAACGATTAGCTAGTTTGGATAAATGTGGATGCAATTTTATGCATGATCTTTCGGAAGCGGCTTATGCTTTAGCTTCTATAGACGGGAATATCCGGGATCGCATCTTCTATTCAATACGAAAAACACCAGAAATTTATAACATCTTGGATATAGGAGAAAACTTAAAAGATATATCAGATTAGTAAAATTGTGGATTAGTTGTTCATTTTAAGAAAAAAGATCGCCTCGGTGTTGTATCCGGGGCGATCTTTTTTTTATAATCCGTAAGTCGCAGAGTAGTTTGATTTCTCAGCATGGTTGATTGTTGTTCGTTCGCCTAGTTTAGGAAGGAACTGAGAAGATAAACGCAGTGCTTCTTCTGCTGGGGCATGGGTATATTTTTCAAGCATACCCATATTCTTATGTCCAGTCAATTTTACAATCAGGTAATCAGGAACTCCGGATTCTTTGAGCCACATAATGCCGGTATCGCGATAGCTATACAATTGATATTTCAGAGGCATTTTTATTTTTTTTCGCATTCTGGACCAATATCCGTCTATTGTACGTGTTTCTTTTTTGTTTATTCCGGGTAATAAGGAATCAGATATTAGATACCATTCCGGATCACATGACATAATATGCATTTCTTCAATCATCTGAATTGTTCCTTTTGTTAAGACGGCCCAACGGGAGTGCCCGTTCTTTGCATTTTTGCCATCTATATAAATTGCTGATTTTTCCAAATTGATGTCTTTGATCTTAATTCTGCATATTTCAGCCGGACGTAGAAAGGAGCTATATACCAACATACAGATAAAGGCTAATCTAGGATTGTATTGATAGCAGTAATCCATAATCTTTGTATCCCATTCGGGAGGTATAACATCTCGTATTTTTTCTTCTTCCTTTTTGTTTTTCAATTTATCAAAAGGGTTTTTTTCGCAATAACTCTTTTCCGTGAACCAATTGAACAATCCCCGAAAAAAAGTTAGATAGTTATTATATGTACAAGCAGATTTCCCTTCTTCAACAAATTGAAAGGTTAAATAATCATCCGCATTAGAGGCTGTGAATGATTTTACATATATATGATCCAGCTTTTCTTTAGTCAGCCACCGCTTGAACATGGATATTTGTGATTTATACACTCTTTTCGTATCAGGACGTATCTCTCTAAATTTTTCTTTGATGAATGAATCAAGGGCGTCAGTAAGACGCGTGTACATTCTATTATTGTTTGAAATCATCAGGGGATTCCAGCCGGAAGAAAGTTGTTTCGTTCTTTCCGTACATATCTTCTTAGCCATTTTTCTGGCCGCTTCATCCGAAGGCATTTTCTTTCTGATTCGCTGGAATTTTTCACGATGGCGTTGAAGGACATGCGTTTCAGGATTAATAAAATGATACTCTATTACCCATCCCGATTCAAACTCTCTCAACTGAGCAGGGATATAAGGAATAACTGGGTCGTCAAACCGACCTTCGGAAAAGTGATTGTTGAGATTTTTTAAACTTTCAGCCATTTTTTTATTATGTGAAATCAGCCCATACACGGCATAACTTCACATAACCTTGAATCGTTTCCAGTTCCGATTTGGTTCCGATTCTTTTTAAACAGGAATAACCTACTGAATTTCAGCAGGTTATTCATTGGTTGCGGAAGCGGGGGGATT
>OATI01000337.1_pt1 | contig 47033 bp, 34 predicted proteins | sample 1494981 | NCBI WGS metagenome assembly OATI01 (sample SAMEA2579952, study PRJEB22360) | human gut metagenome
GCATTCTGTTGGAACGGATTCGGCCGGTCTGGAATCGCATCGGCTTCCTCGGCAAAGTGACCGCGCGCAACATCTTCCGCTTCAAGTCGCGCCTCATCATGACGGTCGGCGGTGTGGCCGGCTGCACCGCGCTGATCGTCTGCGGCCTGGCCATCAACGACACCGTCGCAGACCTCGGCATCAAGCAATACCGCGACATCTACCAGTACGACCTGATGGTGGTTTCCGACGATTCGGACGCGTCGGCGATGCGCACGAAGGTCGCGTCAGACGGGCGCGTCACGTCGTCGCTTGACGTGCGCATAGAATCGGGCGATCTGGCGATTTCGGGCGGTGGCGACGGTGACAGCGGCAAGGCCGGCAGCAGCGGCAGCGAAAGCATCCAGCTGGTCGCGGTGCCGGAAAAGCATCTGTCCGATTTGGGCGAAATGGTCACGTTGCAGCCGGTCTCGTCCGGCATGCTGGGCACGTCCGGCGTCGGCAAAACCGGTTCGCTGAAACTCGATGACGATGGCGTGATCGTCGCGCAGTCGGCGGCAAGCGCGCTGGGCGTCAAGGCCGGTTCCAAGGTGCGACTGACCAACGGCGACGGCGTGCAGGCCACGGCGAAGGTGAGCGCGGTGAATCGCAACCTCATCGGCTCGGATGTGTATGTAAGCGAAACCTACTACGCCAAGCTTTTCGACTCGAAAGACGCGAAGAACACCAAGAATTCCAAGAGTTCCGAGGATTCCGAGGCTCTGACGTGGAACGCCATGCTCGCCAAGCTTTCCGGCTCCGACACTTCGCAAACCGACTATGCGGAATCGCTCGAAGAGGACAGTTCGGTGATGAAGGCCGTAAGCTGCGCGCACATGGCCGACAGCTTCAAATTCGACCTCATGGGCGCGGTGGTGGCGCTGATCGTGGCGCTTGCCGGCGGTCTGGCGCTTGTGGTGCTGTTCACGCTCGCCAATACGAACGTGTCGGAACGCGTGCGCGAGATGGCCACGCTCAAGGTGCTTGGCTTCTTCGACCGCGAAGTGCACCATTACGTGAACCGTGAGATGATGATCCTCACCGTCATGGGTGTGATACTGGGCCTGCCGCTCGGCCGGCTCGTCGGCGGCATGCTGACGATGGCGCTCAACATGCCCTCGTTGTATTTCGAGGTGGAGGTCAAGCCGCTGAGCTACGTGATCGCGGCCGTGGCGACCATGGCCTTCGCGCTGCTCGTGCAGCTGTTCGTCAACCCCGTCCTCGACCGCATCGACCCCATCAGCTCCCTCAAGTCCGTGGAGTAGCGCCCCTCCGAAGCCCTCTCAGTTCTTCGGGTAGCGGTAGTTGTGGGGGAGTTGGGTGGTGAGCTGCGGGTCGAGGCCGAGTTCCTTCAGCTGCCGGTCGATCTCACGTCGCGCGCGTTCCACAAGTTCGGCCCGATGTTCGTCGCCGTGCCCATGCGCTTCCAGTGCGTCCAACGTTTCCGCCAAACGCTTGAGCCGGTCCTGATGGTGCAGCAGCGCACGTACCTGCGCATGTTCGCGTACGATCGTCCGCCAATCGGATGGCGTGTGCGCAATCTCCCGAACCGCGGTGACCGGATGCACGTCGGCCACCTGATATGTGATCGAGCCAAGCAGCGGCATCAGGAACACTGTAATCGCGCCGGCTGCGACCAGTGTCGACGCGGTGTCGCCTTGCATGGTGCCGACCTTCACCGCCAGTGACGTGACGGCGACGATGATCGGCAGCGCGGTCGTGCAATACAGCGCTACGGTGACGCGGTGATGCGATGACAGCGGATTCTCGCGTTTATCGAGCGATAGCGCAACATATACAGGCACCGCGCGAATCAGCATGAGCATGACGATGAACGCGACGAGCAGCGCGGGCCGGCCTGCCACGGCGCGCACGTTGATCGCGGCGCCTGACACCACAAAAAACACAGGAATAAGGAAGCCATAGCCGACGCCTTCCAGTTTCATTTCCAGCGACTTGCTGCCGTCGGGAATGATGTAACGCAGGATAAAGCCTGCGGCGAACGCGCCGAGCACCGCGTCAAGTTCGAACAGTGCAGAAATGGTGACAAGGAAGATGAGCAGGAATGTGGTCAGTCGCATGAGCGTTTGCGATGACGTGTTCGCATTTTCCGTAAGGAAACGGTACAGGCGATGGCCGGTTTTCAGTGCTTTCGTGGGTAGCATCGCGCACAGTAGGCAGATGGCAAGGAACGCGCCGAGCACGAGCATGGTCTGCCAGCCGGCTCGGGTGGATAGCAGGATGGCCATGGCAAGGATTGGGCCAAGTTCGCCCCACGTTCCGTACGAGATGATGGCGTCGCCGATGGGGGTGCCTTCGAGGTTGCGTTCCTTGAGAATCGGCATAAGCGTGCCGAGCGCGGTGGTGGTAAGTGCGATTACCGTGGCGATGCCGTTGATACCTTGCTTGGCGAAGAACGGAAGGAATGTCACAACCAGCCAGGCGAGGCCTAGCGTGATTCCCCATGTAAGCAGTCCGACTTTGCCTTGATGTCCGGCGAGTCGTTTCGGGTCGATTTCATAGCCGGCGAGCAGGAATAGGAACGCCATGCCGAGCTCGCTCAAGAGTTTCACGGCGTCGTTCACTTCGATCACGCCCAGTCCGTACGGGCCGAGTGCGGCTCCGGCGGCGAGCAGCAGCACGGTTTGCGGAATGAACCTTCCCGGGATCAGCTGCGCCACAATCGGGCTGACGGCCGCCACCGCCATGATGATGGTCAGGGAAACAAGCTCTTGCGTCATACCGTCGAGCCTAGTGAGCCATTGTGACCGGAGGTTGAAGAATGTGATTTCCGCTATCTGTGGCAGGTTTCTTCGGGGAAACCGACCTAGGGGGCATGATTCCTACCCCCTAGGTCTGGATTTGCTCAAGGAACCTGCCACACATAACGCAAATCGTTTTCTTGTGAAGGGCGAATCTGCCGCATATAGCACGTTTCACGACATTAAGGGGGTCGGTCGCGTTTGCGAGGAGGCTAACCTGCGATTTGCATAAAACCTAACCCACGATTTGCGTAAGTCCTAACCCATGATTTGCGTAAAACGTGGTTCGCTCAGAGCTGTGGCCGGAGACCGTCCAAGTTCGACCGACATTATCGGAATCGTTAGGAAAGGAGGCACGCGGGCGGAGTGCAATATAATGTTCCCTATGGCTGGCAGTTCAAGGGGGGTAAGACTGATGGCAGTTTTTCCGCATGGGAGCGCGCGCGGCGGGTCGAGAAGCGACGGTCCGCAGCAAATTAAGGACTTACGCGCCGACGATTTTTATGGCGATTCGCACGATGGCAACGACGGCTCGCGCGGTTCGCACGACACCACGCGCAACACGCGCACCTACGTTCCGCCGACTTTCGCGGAGGCGACCGACGCGTCCGAAGCGATGCGCGAGCGTCGCGCGGATCGCAACAAGTCCATTGCCATGCGCGTGCTTGCGGCGGTGCTGATTCTTACCGCGCTCGGCATTGGCATGTTTCCGAGAGTGTTGCAATACCGTTCGGCACGCGAGCTGGCGAGCACGTCGGCGCGTTCCGAAAAGCGCGTGGCGGGCTGGCCATACCCGCAGGCCGATGAGGCGTTCGCCGCGGCCAGGGAGTACAACAAGCGACTTGCCAAGTCGGGGCAGCCGGTGATTGGCGAGGCGAAGGATCCGCTCGCCGAGCTGGATGACGATCCGCAGAATGCAGCCAACAACGCCAGCGCCGACGGCTCAGACAACTCCGGCGACTCCGCCAGCGCCAAAGACAAGGAATATCAAAGCCTGCTCGACTCCGGCGATGGCGTGATGGGGGCCATCCGTATTCCGAAGATTTCCGTGAACCTGCCGGTTTACCACGGCACGTCCGAGCTGACGCTTGCGTCCGGCGCGGGTCACCTGTACGGCAGTAGCCTGCCGGTGGGCTCGACTCCGAAACCGCCATCAGCATCATCGGACAGCAGGCCCGCCGCATCGACGAGCTGCAGCGCGAAAACGAAGACCTCCGCGCCAAACTCGACGAGCTGACCGCCTAGCCCGCTCATTCTTCATCATGCCGGCTTCTGTTCCTCCCAACAGAGCCGGCAAGCGTCATCTGTCAGACAAAAGCGGGCGCATTGGGCGGTTCCCGCGGTAGGGTGTGACCATTATGACTTTAGGGAATACGAATACCGGGAAGGCCGGCACAAACACGCAAGCTGCCGACGCGTCTGACGCAACGCAGAACGCGCAAAGCACACAATCGCATATCAAATCCGTCGAAAGCCTCGACAAAGACAACGACATGGAACGCGGCCTGAAAAATCGCCATGTCCAATTCATCGCCATCGGCGGAACCATCGGCACCGGCCTGTTCCTCGGCTCCGGCAAATCGATTGCGCTGACCGGACCAAGCATCATCTTCGTGTACATCGGCGTGGGCCTCATCATGTTCCTGCTCATGCGAGCCATCGGCGAAATGATGTACAGCGACCCAAGCCAGCACACCTTCATCAACTTCATCACCCGCTACCTCGGCCGCGCGTGGGGCAAGTTCGCCGGCTGGACGTACTGGATTGTGCTCATCCTGACCGGCATGACCGAAATCACGGCCGTCAGCACCTATTTCGTCACATTCTTCGGCACGTTCGGCATCGACCTCAACGCGTGGAAATGGCTTATCGAACTGTGCTTCCTCGTGGCGCTCACCGGCATCAATCTCATTGCCGTGAAAGTGTTCGGCGAGGCGGAATTCTGGTTCTCCATGATCAAAATCACGCTGATTGTGGGTCTGATTGTCACCGCCGTGGTGATGCTGTTCCTCGGTTTCAGCTACCCGGCCACGCATATCGAAGGCGTGGACGGCACGGTTTCCGGTGCCACTGTGAGCCTTACGAACATTACCGACGGCTTCCAGCTTGCGCCGAACGGCTGGATGAACTTCTTCATGAGCTTCCAGATGGTGTTCTTCGCCTACCAGCTCATCGAATTCGTGGGTGTGACCGTGTCCGAAACCCAGAACCCACGCAAAGTGCTGCCGAAGGCCGTCAACGAGCTGATCATGCGCATCCTCATCTTCTACGTGGGCGCTCTCGTGGCCATCATGGCCATCGTGCCGTGGCGCAACTTCCATCAGAACGCGGACGGCTCGTTCGGCTCCCCGTTCATCATGGTGTTCAAATACGCTGGGCTCGACTGGGCCGCCGCGCTCGTGTTCTTCGTGGTGATCACCGCAGCCGCGTCGGCACTCAATTCGCTGATCTACTCGGCGGGCCGCCACCTATACCAGCTTGCGCAGGACTCCGAATCGCCCGCTATGCAGCGCCTCGGTGAGGTGTCGGATCACAAGGTGCCGGCGAAGGCGATTATCGTGTCCGGCTGCATGATTCTGTTCTCCCCGCTGATCAACGCGATCCCGGGCATCTCCAGCGCGTTCGTGCTGTTCGCCTCCGCAGCCAGCGCCGTCGTGATCTTCATCTACGTGCTGACGATGCTTGCGCACCGCCGCTACCGTCAAAGCGCCGACTTCCTGCCGGACGGCTTCGTCATGCCGGCATGGCAGGTGTGCGACTGGATTGCGATTGCGTTCTACGTGTTCGTGTACGTCACGCTGTTCCTGTCCGCAGATACGCGCGGTTCCGCCATCGCCGGCCTGCTGTGGCTCGTCGTGTTCGGCGGCTACTGCCTGCTGCACGAGCGATTCCAGAACCGCGACCTGAAGGCGGCTCTAGGGAAGTAGACGTATTGCCTGTCGTGCGGTATGCGTGGCATGCGCGCGTTGCGCTACGTGCCGCGCATCCGACGAAAGAGGGCCGGTGGAAACCTTGCGAAAATGTGCGTTTCCACCGACCCTCGTCGTGTAATCGCAATAAAACAGTGCGAAACGTTAGTGCACGAATCGTACGAAATCGGCGCGAATCAGCCGATGTAGTCGGCCTCGTTCGTCGGGCTGGACGGGACGGCGTGGTCCTCCGTCACCTTGCCCAGGCCGGACAGGTACGCTTCACGGCCGGCCTCAATCGCATTCTTGAAAGCGCGCGCCATCAGCGGAATGTTGCCGGCGGATGCGATCGCCGTGTATGCCATCACCGCGTCCGCGCCCATCTCCATGGCCTCAGCGGCCTGGCTCGGACGGCCGATGCCCGCGTCGATGATCACCGGAACGTTGGAGTTCTTGATGATCACTTCAATGAAATCGCGTGCGCGCAGGCCCTTGTTCGAGCCGATCATCGCGCCGAGCGGCATCACGCAAGCCGCGCCCGCGTCCTCAAGACGCTTCGCCGCAATCGGGTCCGGGAACATATACGGCATGACCACGAAGCCCTCCTTGGCCAGCTTTTCCGTGGCCTTGATGGTCTCCTCGTTGTCCGGCAGCAGGTACTTCGCTTCGTGCTCGATCTCCACCTTCACGAAGTCCGTCTGGCACACCTCGCGCGCGAGACGTGCGATGCGCACCGCCTCATCCGCGTTGCGCGCGCCCGACGTGTTCGGCAGCATGGTGATGCCCTTCGGAATGTAGTCGAGCAGGTTGTTTTCGGTGGTGCGGCAGCGGCGCAGCGCCATGGTGACGATCTGCGTGCCCGCGTTCTCGATGGTCGCCTTGATGAGGTTCAGGTCGTAACGGCCGGAACCGAGGATGAAACGGCTCGTGAACTTGTGCCCGCCGAGGATCAGCGGATCGGCGTCGCCGGTGGCGATCTCGTCGTACGCGTGCGCGTCCGGCTCCGGCAGGATCGCCGTGTTCGTGGTGGTGCCGACCAGCTCGTCAAGCGTGGCGTTCGGTGCGGCCGCGACGTCGGCGGCTGCGGTGGTGATGGTGTTTTCGGTGCTCATCGTCGGTTCCTTTCGTTGGGGTGTTTGGTGTTGCTGTTGTTGTGATTGCTGTGCTGCTGTTGTGTTGCCGTTGCGTCGCTGTTGTGTTGTGTGCAACGTGCGTTTGTAATCGCAATAAAAATTTCGATTACGGCAGTGGAGTAACGTAGCAGTGCGTCAGGCGTCTTCCTCGCCGAGGATCAGTCGCGTGATCATGTTCGCTTCGTGGCAGGCGACCACGCCCACGCGCGGCGCCATCAGGCCGGCACCCGGTACCGGAGCCGTCTCGCCATCGCCACAGAAGTAGAAGTTCTTCGAAACGCGACGCGTGCTCACCAGGTTGGAGCTGCGGAAGCCGGCCATGCCGGACGCGCTGACGAGCTTCTTGCCCGGCAGATTCTCCAGCACCGCGTTGACGAGCATCGTCTTGTTTTCCGGCACGTCGAACGCCTCGCAGATGATGTCCTCGTTTTCGAACAGCGTCGGCACGTTCTCGTCGGTCACCTTGACGGTGTCGATGGTGATGTCCGTGAACGGGTTGATTTGGCGCAGATTGCTGCGCAGCGCCTCCGTCTTGTACTGGCCGAGGTCCTTCAGGAAATACTGCTGGCGATTCAGGTTCGTCATATCCACGCGGTCGAAGTCGATCAAGTGCAGGTGGCCGACGCCGATGCGGGTCAGCGCCACCGCGATGGTGGAGCCAAGGCCGCCGCAGCCGCAGATGGCCACGTGCGCCGCGTCGAGCTTGTCCTGCGTGGCGGCCGTGTGACGGTCGAGCAGGGCCGCGCGGATCTCCTCGCGGCTGACTAGGGTGGCCGGGTCGGGCTGGTTGTCGAAAGCGTGCTGGCGGGCGTCGATCTGCGCCTGCGATGCGGATGGTTCAAAAGTCATGGTTGTTCTCGTATTCTCGTTTCCGCTCGTATGGTTTGTTTCGCTGCTGTGCTCAGCCGCCCTGCACGAACGTGACGATTTCCAACGTGTCGGTGCCCTTGAGCTGCGTCTGCGCACGCTGGGCGCGCGGCACGATCTCGCCGTTGAGCTCCACGGCCACGCGGTCGGCGCGCAGACCGCGCTGCTCCACTAGTTCGGCCACGGTGATCGGCGTGGCGACGTCCTCTTCCTTGCCGTTGATGATCATGTGCGGTGTTCCCTTCTGTGCCTGCGGCACTGGTCTTGTGGCCCCTTGAGTGTCCGATTCTGCAGAATCGGACACACAAAGTGCCTTCCGGGATGCGCGGATGTCCGTTTCTGCAGAATCGGACATTCAGGCATCTGTTTGCGGCTTCCATATGTCCGTTTTCCCAGAATCGGACATTCACGGTTGGTACGAAAAAAGGGTCGCCGAAGGAACCGTACCCTATGAGGTGGTGCGCCCCTCCGTGACCCTAATCACGCGATATTCGGTTATCGCGAACGGAAATGAGATGCGCCTCGCGGCGCGAACAACCCGTCTCCTTACGGCGGCATTACCCGCATCAAGTCCTCGGTCGAAGCTCGTCGCTCCCTCTCAGCCTTTCGGCTCCCGTTCGGTTGTGCCCTCATCTTCCCGCACCCGCCCGACAACCCGCTCCGCGCTGTTTTGTGCGAGAATGGGTGGCGGATTTTGTAGCGACGGATGTGGCGACGGAAGGGAGACGGTTATGACGACCGCACGAAACATGGGCGAATTGGCGGGATTTGCGATTCCACGGCTCGGCATGGGCACGATGGCGTTGGCGATTGAGGGCCGCCCGGACCGCGATACGGCGATCCGCACGATTCACGCCGGCTTGGACGCGGGCGTGCGATATCTGGACACCGCCTGGTCGTATTACCTGCCAAGCCAACCCGGCACCGGCACCGCCGAAGACCTGGGCTACGGCGAAAAAATGGTGCGCGACGCGCTCGCCAGCTGGGACGGTCCGCGCGACGAAGTGCTGATTGCAACCAAAACCGGCTATCGCCGCACCATGGAGGCGCCGAACGTTGCCGAAAACGAGCCGGAACGCCAGCATTTGCAGGCTGTGGGCAGCCAGTACGGGTGGATGGCGGATTCGCGTCCGGAAACGATGATCTGCGACGCAAAGGAGTCGGCCGCGCACCTCGGCGTGGAGGCGCTGGACCTGCTGTACTCGCACGGACCGGACCCGGAAGTGGCTTATGAGGACCAGGTCGGCGCGCTGAAGCAGCTGCTTGACGAGGGCGTGATCCGGTACGCGGGCATTTCCCGCGTGGACAACGCGCAGATCGACATCGCCCGCGAGATTCTCGGCGACAAGCTGATCGCCGTGCAGAACCAGTTCTCGCCCTCGTACCCCGACCCTGAGCATACGATGGAGCACTGCGCGGAACTTGGACTCGCGTTCGTGTGCTGGAGCCCCCTCGGCGGCTTCCTCGACGCGTTCGACCAGCGCGCGTACGACCCGTTCCGCACGGTCGCCGGCAACCACGGCTGCTCCTACCAGCGCGTGGTGCTCGCCTGGGAACTGAGCCGCTACGAGCGGTTGTTCACCATCCCCAGCGCCCGCAATCCGCAGGAAATCAACGATTCCTTCGCCGCCACCGAACTGACGCTCACGCAGGATGAGCTGGCGATGCTGAACGCCTCCGTCGACGCCCGTCGCGGCTGAATTCCGCGCAATACGTACGATTGGCCGCGCCCGATTCCGCACAATAATCGCGATTCGGGCCGCGGCCTTTTTCGTGCCTTCTGTAGCTTGCTCGCTGCAAAATCGCCTTGGGAATAACTTACACTGTAAAATGTTTACACTGTAAGATATTATGACGGCGATTACGACGGAAGGAGGTGCCGCGTGGGCTTTGAAGAGGAACTGTTCCACGAATTGGCGACCAACACATGGGACAAACGCTCGCGCATGCAGCAGGAGATGGTGAAAGGCGTGAAGGGCGAACCCTTCGCCGTGCAGGAACTCTATAGGAAAGGCCCGCTGACGCCATCGCAGCTCGCCTCTTCAATGAAAACCACCACCGGACGCGTGTCCACACTGCTGTCCGCGTTGGAGAAAAAAGGCCAGATCACACGCGAATCCGACCCCGACGATCGCCGTGTGGTGCACGTGAACCTCACCGAAGCCGGCAGGGAACGCGCCGAACGGCAGCGCGAAAGCATGCGCGAGGCGATCTGCTGGATCTTCTCGCAGATGGGGGAGCGCCGCGCGCGCGAATTCGTTGAGCTCACCGAGGAATTCACCACGTACATGTCGCTGTGCATGCCCGGCAAACCGCGCCCCACGGCGGACGAGGTCAAAGCCGCGTTCTCAGGAAACGCACAGGAAGACGCGTAGTATCTTACGCTGTAAATAATTCACAGTGTAAGTAATCGCAATCCAGTAATCGCAAAAACCGCGAAAAATCGCAAAAACTAATCGTAAGAAAACAAGCAAAACACAAAACAAGAGAAGGAACCAAGCATGCTTCGCATCGTACGATACCTCTCCAAAGCGGAGATCGGTCAGATGCTCGTCGCGCTGGTCAGCATCGTCGGTCAGATCTGGCTTGACCTGACCCTGCCGGATTATATGGCCGACATCACGCAGCTCGTCGAAACCCCCGGCAGCGAAATGCGCGACATCTGGGTGGCCGGCGGCAAGATGCTGCTCGTCTCGCTCGGCTCGGCGGCCTGCGCCATCGTCACCGGCTTCATCGCCGCGCGCGTGGGTGCCTCGTTCAGCCAGCGCCTGCGTTCGCTCGAATTCAACAAGGTGGAAAGCTTCGGACCGGCGGAAATGAACCGTTTCTCCACCGCGTCGCTCATCACCCGCTCCACGAACGACATCACGCAGATCCAGATGTTCATCACCATGGGTCTGATGATGATCGTCAAGGCGCCGATCATGGCCGTGTGGGCCGTGTGCAAGATCGCAGGAAAGGGCTTCGATTGGACGCTCGCAACCGGCATCGCCGTGGCCATCCTGCTGGTGGTCATCGCCGTGCTCATGCACTTCGTCATGCCGAAGTTCAAGGCCATGCAGCGCCTGACCGACAACATCAACCTCGTGGCGCGCGAGAACCTCACCGGCCTGCGCGTGGTGCGCGCGTACAACGCCGAGGACTATCAGGAAGCCAAGTTCACCGAAGCCAACAAGGAACTCACCGAAACCCAGCTGTTCACCAACCGCGCCATGGCCATCATGATGCCGTTGATGAACACCATCATGAACGGCCTGATGCTCGCCGTCTACTGGATCGGCGCGTACCTCATCGACGCTGCCGACGCCGTCGACAAGCTCACCACCTTCTCCAACATGGTGGTGTTCTCCAGCTACTCCATCCAGGTCATCATGAGCTTCCTGCTGCTGAGCATGGTGTTCGTGCTCTGGCCGCGAGCCGACGTGTCCGCGCAGCGCGTGCTCGAAGTCATCGACACCGAGCCGATGGTCACCGACGGCACGCAGGACGCGGGCAAGCCGGGCGAGGAAGGCGAAATCGAATTCCGCAATGTGAGCTTCGCCTACCCCGACTCGCGTCAGGCCATGTTGGAAGGCGTCAATTTCAAAGCCAAGAAGGGTCAGACGGTGGCGTTCATCGGCTCGACCGGCTCCGGCAAATCGTCCCTCATCAACCTCGTGCCGCGTTTCTACGACGCCACGCAAGGCGAGGTGCTCGTCGACGGCGTCAACGTGCGCGACTACAAGCTGAAGGCGTTGCGCGACAAGATCGGCTACGTGCCGCAGCAGTCGTTCCTGTTCAAGGGAACGATCGCCAGCAACGTCGCGTACGGAGATACGGACCGCGACGACGACACCGTGCGCCGCGCATGCGACGTCGCGCAGGCGACGGAATTCATCGACAAAAAGCAGAAGAAGTATGATTCCGGCATTTCGCAGGGCGGTTCCAACGTTTCGGGCGGGCAGAAGCAGCGTCTGTCGATCGCACGCGCCGTCTACCGTCATCCGGAAATCCTGATCTTCGACGATTCCTTCTCCGCGCTCGACTTCAAAACCGACCGTGCCGTACGTGACGCGCTCGAAAAGGAAGCGAAGGATTCCACGAAACTCATCGTCGCGCAGCGCATCGGCACCATCATGAATGCCGACCGCATCATCGTGCTCGACGACGGCAAAGTGGTCGGCCAGGGCACGCACGAGGAACTGCTCGACACGTGCGAAGTGTATCGGCAGATCGCCGAATCGCAGTTGAGCGAAGACGAACTGAAGCGCTGAAAGGGGGAGACATGCCAAGAGGAATGGGACGCGGCCGTGGGGCCGTGGAAAAGCCGAAGGACTTCGGCGGAGTGATGAAGAAGCTCGTGAAATTCTGCAGCCGGTACATTCCGGTGATGATTTTCGCGCTGGTTCTGGGCGCTGCCGGCACGGTGTGCCAGATCATCGGCCCGGACAAGCTCAAGGACATGACCAACGAGATCACGAAGGGTCTGCCGGCCATGGTGCACGGCAAGCCCGTCATGAATTCGATCGATATGGACGCGGTGTCGCGCATCGCATGGCTGCTCGTCGCACTGTACGTCGGGTACGCGCTGCTGAGCTACCTGCAAAGCTGGCTGATGGCCAACGTCACGCAACGCACGGCACAGCAGCTACGTGAGGCGATCAGCCAGAAAATCAATCGCCTGCCGCTGAAATATTTCGACAAAGTCAGCTACGGCGACGTGCTGAGCCGCATCACCAACGACGTCGACGCGATCGGACAGACGCTCGGCCAGTCGGTCGGCTCGCTCATCACATCGGTCACGCTGTTCTTCGGCGCGCTCATCATGATGTTCTACAACAACGTGACCATGACGCTGTGCGCCATCGGCTCCGCGCTGCTCGGCCTGATCATCATGGGCGTGATCATGAAGGTGTCGCAGAAGTACTTCACCCGCCAGCAGGTGGCGCTCGGCGACGTCAACGGCCACGTCGAGGAAATGTACACCGGCCACACCGTGGTCAAGGCATACTGCGGCGAGGAACGCTCCATCGAGCAGTTCGAGAAGTACAACAACGACCTGTACGTGTCCGGCTGGAAAAGCCAGTTCCTGTCCGGCCTGATGATGCCGATCATGAACTTCGTCGGCAACTTCGGATACGTGGTGGTGTGCGTGGTCGGCGCGGTGCTCGCCATGGACGGCAAGATCGAATTCGGCGTGATCGTGGCGTTCATGATGTACATCCGCCTGTTCACGCAGCCGCTGTCCCAGTTCGCGCAGGCGTTCCAGAACCTGCAGCGCTGCGCGGCCGCATCCGAACGCGTCTTCGGCTTCCTTGAGGAGCCGGAACTGTCCGACGAAACCGGCAAGCAGGCGCTGCTGGGCGTCGGCGCGGACGGCAAGCCGCAGCCGGTGCGCGGCGACGTGGAATTCAGCCACGTGCGCTTCGGCTACGACGCGGACAAGACCATCATCAACGACTTCTCCGCGTCCGTGAAGGCCGGCCAGAAGGTGGCTATCGTCGGCCCGACCGGCGCCGGCAAGACCACCATGGTCAACCTGCTGATGCGCTTCTACGAGATTTCCGGTGGCACGATTTCGATTGACGGCATCGACACCAAGTCCGTACCGCGTTGGAACGTGCACGACCAGTTCTCCATGGTGCTGCAGGACACGTGGGTGTTCCGTGGAACAGTGCGTGAAAACATCGCGTATTCGAAGAAGGACGTCACCGACGAGCAGATCGTGGCCGCATGCAAGGCCGTCGGCCTGCACCACTACATCATGTCGCTGCCGAACGGCTACGACACCGTGCTCGACGACAAGGCGTCGCTTTCCCAGGGCCAGCGCCAGCTGCTGACGATCGCCCGCGCCATGGTGGAGGACGCGCCGATCCTGATTCTTGACGAAGCCACCTCCTCGGTCGATACACGCACCGAGGAGCTGATCCAGAAGGCGATGGACGCGCTGACCGTGGGCCGCACGAGCTTCGTGATCGCGCACCGCCTGTCCACCATCCGCGACGCCGACATGATCCTGGTGATGAACGGCGGCGACATCGTGGAACGCGGCACGCACGAGGAACTGCTCGCCAAGGGCGGCTTCTACGCCGACATCTACAACAGCCAGTTCACGCTGGCCGAGTGAGGTTGGTGTGCTGACTCGCTAAAAAATCCGGAGGGACCACCCCTCCGGATTTTTGCGTTTTGGCTTCGGCATTTTTATTGTGTTGCGCTGACGGGACGGCGGATTTACCATTGAGGTGACTGACGTCAATCGATTGACGTATTTGAAAATCACAAAGAAAGTGGGCAGTCATGAAAAGCATCGAAATCGGCAAATCGGCAGTGGTCGCATCGCAGGCGGCGCTCGGCGTGATGCGCATGGACGCGCTGGATGCGGACGCTGCGGCAGAAGTCGTGCGCACGGCCGCCGAGCATGGAGTCAACTTCTTCGACACGGCGGACATCTACGGATTCAACGTCAACCACGACCATGCCAGCTCGCGTGTGCTCGGCCGCGCGTGGAAGGACGCCGGGCTCAAGCGCGAGGACATCTTCCTGCAGACGAAGTTCGGTATCAACATCGACTTCAGCGACCCGAACAACGTGCACGCCACCCGCTACGACTTCTCCGCGAAGCACCTCATCACGCGACTCGACGAGGAACTGGAAGCGCTCGGCACTGACTACGTGGACTTCGCGCTCCTGCACAGGCCCGACACCCTGATGGAGGCCGAAGAAATCGTCGAAGCGTTCACCACCCTGCACAAGGCGGGCAAAGTGCGTCACTTCGGCGTGAGCAACGTGAACCCGTGGCAGGCGGAACTGCTGCAATCCTGGCTCGGAGACGACCCGGCCATGAGGCTCGAGGCGAACCAGCTGCAGTTCGGTCTGATGCACGCGCAGATGGTCAGCGACGAGCTGATGACCAATTCTGGCGCCGAAGGCATGGTCGTGGCCAACCATTCGGACGGCCTGCTGTCCTACTCGCGACTGCGCCACATGACCATCCAGGCGTGGAGCCCGTTCCAGTCCGGCACGGAATACGGCCCGTTCGTAGGCAACGAGCACTTCCCGGAGCTGAACAAGGCACTGGACGAAAAGGGCGCCAAGTACGGCGTGAGCGCCAACGCCATCGCCACCGCATGGGTGCTCAGGCATCCGGCGAAGATCCAGATCGTGCTCGGCTCGATGAACCCCACCCGGCTGGGCGAAATGCTCGACGGCGCGGACATCGATCTCGACAAGCAGGATTGGTGGGACCTGTACGTGGCCGCCGGCAACCTCATTCCGTGAGTTTTGTTGGAAATCAGAAGAAGCGGCCGGGGAAACCGGCACTGATGGTGGCGTGACGGTCGACGTCCAACGTGGCGCAATCGAAAGCGAAAGTGCTGCTCAGCTCGTTCGGATCCGCAACGAACAGCGCCGTAGCCAACCCGTCCGCCACCGCAGTCGGATAGCCGCCAAACGACGCGGATCGCACCGCAACCCAGGTGGCCTCCGTCTGCTGCACGGGCAGGCCGTCGATGGCGTTGAGCAGGTGGTGAATCGCCAGATGCGTCTGTTCGTTCACCGCCACCTCCCAATGGCGACGGCTGGGCGCGCTCGCACAGAACGCGCCATCGCCGATCAGTGCGACGCCGACCGCGCAGGACGGATCATCCGGATCCTCAAGCGCCACACGGATCGGCTTGTTCGTGCGCGCCAGCAGATCGCCGCCCGCATCAATCACAAATTCCGGGGCAGCGCTTTCGCGTTTGCTGTCTGAGGTGGAAGATTGGCATGTCGGGTTGGTCGTTTCGGCTGACTTGACATGCGATGTGCGCGAAAGTTCTGAATCGGTGAGCAATCCGCCCAGCGAATCCACCAGATAACCCTTGCCGCACGCGCCGAAATCCACATGAACCGGACTGCGTGTAACCAATGTCGTACCACTCGAACGAACCACATCACGACCCCATACGGCCCGTCCGTGCAGCGCGCCCAGGCGCTCGCCGGCGTCGGCTTCAACGGTGAAACTCAGCGCGGGATCGTAACCGAGACGAATCAGGTCCTCGCCCACGCACGGGTCGATCGCACCGCGCGTGGCGGCGTGCAGCGCGTCGTACAAATCGAATAGCGGGCCGGCCCAATCGGGAAAATCGAAATGCCCGCCATGCTCCGCATTGCCGATGTGCGCAACCAGCGAATCAGCGCGGAATCGCGAAAGCGCATGCTCGTATTCATCGATGAACCGTTCCATCTCGCCGCGCAATTCCGCAGTGATCGGGTGAGGCGTCGAAATCAACAACCCCGTGCCGAGCGCCTTGGGAAACGCGGTGGTGTACGGCATGCGCTGTGCGAGCGGTGCAATGGAGTCCATACCACGATGCTAGCGCGTGCCCGGCTTGGCGTAGTTCGTGCTTGGGCAACCTGATATGCGCTATATGTGGCATGAGGCATCGCCTTATTTTGATACCCCCGTAGCTTTGTATGGTTACGATTATGCTAATCGTGATTATGCAAGTCGCGATTATACAAACTGACGCTTTGGCATGGAGTTCGCTTCACGTTTTCGGGCGGACGGGGGTGTTGCGGAACGGCGGTGAGCGTCACAATGTGAGACGACACGCGGAAAACGGGAAAAATAAAAACGGCGGAATTCCAACGTTTTTTCATGCGCGATACAACAAGACCAATTAAAAATCAAGACTGTTATTCAAAAAACTTTCATTCTATCTTGGCTTCCGATGCGCGCTTCGTACGTCGGGTACGTCGGGGAAAGCGCGCCGAAAAGATCTGCGGAAGGAAGGTTCGACCCATGTCATCTCGCGTCGCGCAGCGCCACGCAGCCGGTTCCTACGATTCGTGCGATTCGCGCGTCTCGGCTTCCGGCCGTCTCATCACGCTCGTCGCCGCGCTGATGATCGCGCTCGCCACGCTGTTTGTCGGCATCGCGATGCCGCGGCAGGGGTCCGCCGCTGACGGCAACCAGACGAATTTCGATTCCTGGACTGCCGTCGCGCAGAATATCGCCAAGCAGCTCGCCACCGCCGAAAAAGACTACAATGACGGCGATTACGGCCAGGCCGGCACCGGCTTCCAGACCGCGCATTGGATCGGCTACGACGCATCCAACTTCTCGAAGGCCGTCAACGACACCATTTCCGCCGACAAGCAGCAGGCGCTGCTCACACAGTTCACCGATTTGGAAGGACTCGCGTACCAGCAGGGCCAGGGGAGCGCGATCGCAAACGGAATCAACGCGCTGAACGCGGACCTTGACACGGCCGCGCAGACGCTTGACGGCAACGCGAACCTCGCCGACCCCAAAACCTACGCGAAGCAGCGCGCCGAACAGACCGCCGCGGAACGTAAGAAGCTCGACGCGGCCAAAAAGAATTCCTCCAAAGGCAAAGGCGACCGCACGTGGAGCGAAGTCGCCAGCGAAATGAACGTCATCCTCGACAAGGCATACAAGGCCGCCATCTCCGGCAAGGGCGCGGAAGGCTCCAGCCTCGTCAACGACGCGTACTACCAGTACTACGAAAAGCTCGGCTTCGAAAAGAACGTCATGAACGCCATCTCCGGCGACCGCGTCTCGCAGGTGGAATACCAGTTCAAGATGACCCGCAAAACCATGCGCGACGGCGGTTCCGACAAGGAGATCAAAAAGCTTGTCGACGACCTGAAAAGCTGGCTCGTCGAAGACGCGGCCACCCTCGACGGTGGCGCGGTCGGCAACGTCAACGCCTTCACCAAAGCCATCACCAGCTCCGCCGGACAGGCGTTCCTCATCCTGATCCGCGAGGGTCTCGAAGCGCTGCTGGTGGTGGCCGCCGTGGTGGCCTACCTCGTCAAATCCGGCAACCAGCGTTTCACCAAGTGGATTTACCTCGGCGTGCTCGCGGGCCTTGCCGGCTCCGGTCTGGTCGCCGTGCTCTTCACGTTCCTGTTCGGCGGCTCCGGCCCGGTCCAGGAAATCAGCGAAGGCGTGTGCGCACTGATCGCCATGCTCATGCTGCTGTGGACCAGCAACTGGATGCTCAACAAAAGTTCCGTGGAAGCGTGGAACCGTTACATCCGCACCAAAACCGAGTCCGCCGTGGCCGACGCGCAAAACAAAGTCGCCGCCGACGAAGGCGTGGGCCTGGGTATGGTCGTTTCGCTCGCCATGCTGAGCTTCCTAGCCGTGTTCCGTGAAGGCGCCGAAACCGTCATCTTCTACGAATCGATCTACTCGATGAGTCGCGACGCGCAAGGCATGTGGATCGGCGGCATCGCCGCGGGTGTGGTGCTGCTCGTCATCTTCCTCGTGCTGCGCTTCACCTCCGTAAAGATTCCGATTGGCCCGTTCTTCCTCGTTACGTCGATCCTGATGGCCGTGCTGGTCGTCATCTTCGCCGGCGGTGGCATCCACGCGCTCATCGAAGGTGACCTGATCGACGGCCACTATCTGTCCAGCGTGCCCACAAACGACTGGATCGGCCTGTATCCGTACGTCGAATGCCTTGCGGCACAAGCGATCGCGGCGATTGCCGTACTCGCGCTGTTCGCCGTCGGCTTCGCACGCAAACGCAAGTTGCGCACGCCTGACAATCGCAAGTAATACGCAAATTTTCCGAGATTTACCGATATTTTTTCCACATCCAACAACAAAGGAAAGAGAAATGAAGAACAAGAAGATCGCCGCTCTGCTCGGCATCCTGCTGGCCGGCTCCATGGCCTTCTCCCTGTCCGCATGCGGCAATTCCAACGATTCCGCCGCTTCGGACAAGTCCAGCGCCTCCGCGTCGGCTTCGAAGGCCGACGACTCCAGCAAGGACGATTCCAGCGATTCCGCCGGTTTCGAAGAGATCCAGGTCGATGAGAAGCACTCCGACCAGGAATGCGGCCCGCTGACCGTCAACGCCGTCTACTTCCAGCCGATCGACATGGAACCGTCCGGCATGGGCCTCAAGGCCGCCGATGCGAGCTTCCACCTCGAAGCCGACATCCATGCCAACCAGAAGGGCACCGAACTCGGCTACGGCAAGGGCGATTTCGTGCCGGACCTGACCGTCAACTACGACATCATCGACAAGACCTCCAACGCGTCCGTCGCCTCCGGAACCTTCATGCAGATGAACGCCTCCGACGGCCCGCACTACGGCGCCAACGTCAAGCTCGACAAGGCCGGCGCGTACAAGCTCGTGCTGAAGATCGAATCCCCGGAGAAGAAGGGCTGGATGCTGCACGTCGATCCGGAGACGGGTGTGAAGGGACGCTTCTGGACGGAACCGATCGAGGTCACCTTCCCGGACTGGAACTATACGCCGCAGGAGTGGTGATTTCCTAGCGTAGCCCGTTCGCGGTTTCGGTATGCATTACCCGACACATTCAAGGCCGTTCGGCCAAGCTTACGGTCGGGCAATGCATACCGAAACCGCTCTCTCGCGTTTAGGGGGATGGATTCACCTCTGCGATTGTGGAGGGGGTCCGGGAAATCCTCGCATTTTAGGGGAGGGATGAGAGGGGTGGGACTCTTTGGGATGGGGCGGAATGGGAATCGTTGGGCTCTTTGAGTTGGGTTTTTGGATGAAAGGATTTTGGGATGCTGCTGCAGTTTGTGACGGTGTTGCAGGGGGTGTTGGCGCCGGCGCTGCTCGTCATGGCGTTGAGCGTCATGCTCACCGTCGGTGAGGGGCGTGACAAGCCTCTGAGCGCGTACTGGCGGGGGGGCGCCGCACGAAAGGCTGGCCGGTTTCGTTGTTGGATTCGCCGGCGCAGTCGTATTCGCCGCGCTGCGCGCCACCGCCGTCATCACGCAACGCACGTTCGTCAACTATCCGACCCTGTGGTGCTGCGTGATCCTCGACGTGGCCGTGTTCGTCATCGTCCTGTTCGCCCGCCGCATCACCGCCGACTGGCACAACCACCGCGCGCTGCTCGACATCGCGAATCTCGTTGCGGCGCTTGCGATCGCGGCCACCACCTTTCGTGCGCTGCCCGACGTGATTCTGCGACTGACGATCTTCGTCGAGCCGGGCGATCCCATCTTCACTTCCGACATGCTGTTGCGCGCGCTCGGCTTCGCTTTGGGCGCGGCCGTCGCAATCATCGCCGCGCTTATCTTCCGCACGATGCGTTCCACCGCCGTCCGCTGGTCGTTCACGACGGCGGTGCTGCTGTTGGTCGCGCTGTTGTTCGCACAGCATTTCACCGACCTTGCGCAGATCCTCCAATCCAAACGCATCGTCAGCTTCCCGACCGCCGCCTTCCTCGCGCTCGTGTGGGGCATCAACCATCAGCGCAGCCTGACCATCGCAATGGCGCTCGTCTTCGCCATTCCGGCAATCGCCAGCATCGTCATGGGCTTCAAAGTCAAGCCGACCGGCGCCAACGAGGCGATCGCACGCACGCATATCGCGTTCCGCCGCCGCGCGAAAGCGGCCGGCGCGTTCAGCCTGGTCGCCATGATCTGCGTCACCGTGGCCCTGACGTACGGCGTCGCGCAAACGCAGAAAGTCGTCACGCTGTCGCCGCCGGAAGACTACTCGCTCGCCGACGGCGTGGCCACCATCAAATTCAGCCAGATTTCCGACGGCCACCTGCACCGCTTCGAATACCGCGCGAAGGACGGCACCTCCATGCGATTCATCATCATCAAGAAGAACGGCGGCGCGTACGGCGTCGGCCTCGACGCGTGCGATAACTGCGGCGATGCCGGCTACTACGAGAAGGACGGCAAAATCATCTGCAAGAAGTGCGATGTGGCCATCAACCTCGCCACCATCGGCTTCAAAGGCGGCTGCAACCCGATACCGTTCGACTACCAGGTCAAGCCGGGCAAAATCGTCATCCAAACGTCCACGCTCGACGCGCTGTCGAGCCATTTCCAGTGAGCGCCGAGAAAGGTAAGGGGGTACCATGTTCTTCCTGAAAATGATCTCTCGCTCGTTCAGCCGGCAGTTCAAACGCCGTCTGCTCATCGCCGTCACCGTGTGCCTGTCCGCCACCGTCAGCGTGGCCATGCTCGGCGTGGTGTTCGACGTGGGCGACAAGCTCAACGCGGAGCTGAGCACGTACGGTTCGAATATCGTCGTGCAGCCGAAGTCCGACGCTGTGGTGAGCGATTTGTACAATACCGGCGATTCTGCTGGCTCGGCTTCGGGTAGTGCGTCCGGTTCGGACGGGGGTTCCACTTCCGACGGTTCGGCCGCGGCGGACAGCGCCGACCCGACCGCGTTTCTGAAGGAGTCGGACGCGCAGAAGATCAAGACCATCTTCTGGGCGTTCAACATCACCAATTTCGCGCCGGAATTGAACATCCACGCGGATGCGGGGTGTGTCGGTTCGGGGGCTGGTTCGGCTGGCTCTGCTGGAACGGCTGGTGCGTCAGGTGCGGCTGCTTCCGCGGCGAAATGCAAGGCGACCAACGTGCCGATCGTGGGCACGTGGTTCGCGAAAACCCTGCACATGGACTCCGGCGAGTCCACCGTGGCCGGCATGAACGGCATGCGCTCATGGTGGAAAATCAACGGAACCTGGCCGAAAGACGACAGCGAGCAGGCGATGGTCGGCAGCGCGCTCGCCGCGAAACTGGGCGTGAACGTCGGTGACAGCGTTACGCTCGACAAGACGATCGCCGTCGGTGCGGACGACAATACGAACGGAGGTACCGGGAAAACCGGCAAATCCTCCACCGAACGCAATCGCGTGAAAGTGAAAATCGTCGGCATCTTCGATTCGGGCGATTCCGACAACAGCGCCATTTATATGCCGTCCATCGCCGCGCAAACGCTTGCGAATCTGCCGAATTCCATCGACAAGATTGAAGTCAAGGCGCTCACCACGCCCGACAACGACCTCGCGCGCAAGGCGTCGAAGAATCCGAACGCGCTCACGCAGGACGAGTGGGAGACGTGGTATTGCACCGCGTATCCGTCGTCGATCGCGTACCAGATCGAAGAGGTGCTGCCGGGCGCGGTGGCCAAGCAGGTGCGCCAGGTGGCCGCGCTGCAGGGCGATGTGCTGAACAAGACGCAGGCGGTGATGGTGCTGATGACCGTGCTGTCGCTGGTTGCCGCCGCGATCGCCGTGGCGAACCTGATGGCCGCGTCGATTGGCGAACGCGGTTCGGAATTGGCGCTGTTGAAGGCGATCGGCGCCACGGACGGCGCGGTTTCGCGCCTTATGCTCGCCGAAACGGCGGTGATTTCGCTGGTTGGTGCGATTGCCGGCGCGCTGCTTGGCTCGGGCGTTGCACAGATCGTGGGGCACGTGGTGTTCGGCTTGGGCATCACCATGCGTCCGATGGTGTTCGTGTTGGTTTTCGTGTTGCTGGCGGTCACTGTGCTCGTGGCCTCGCTTTCGTCGATTCGGGCGATTCTGGGTTTGCGTCCGGCGGAGGTGCTGCATGGTAGGTGAGTTGTGCTTGGCTTTCGTAGGGGGTGTGCGATGACGAATCGCAAGATGTTCTTCACCATGCTGTGGGGCGCGGTGTTCCGCCGTCGCTCCCGTGCGATGATGGCCGTGATCGCGTCGCTCGTCGGCGCGGCCACGCTGTTCTGCCTTGCATCCGTGTGCGTCGCGGTGCCGCAGCAGATGAACGAGGAAATGCGCGCGTACGGCGCGAACCTGATCGTCACGCCCGCGTCCGCAACGGGCAAATCGCAAGGCATCGATACTGCGACCGTACGCAACGTGACGGCGCTCATCGGCGCCGGACGCAGCGTGAAATCAGCCGCATACCGGTATGAGAGCGTGCGCATCAATTCCGCGCCGTACACCATCGCCGGCGTGGACGTGAAAGCCGTCCGCGCGCTCAATCGCCATTGGAACGTGACGGGCGATTGGCCCGGCTCGGGCAACGTGATGGTCGGCCGCGACGTCGCCGACGCGCTCGGCGTGAAAGTCGGCAGCCGTGTCACCATCGGTTACCGCGCCGCCGACGCGTCTGCTTCAGCGTCTTCTTCCGCGTCCGCAAAATCCGATTCGGACGAATCAACTGAAACGGCAGAATCGTCCGCGCAGGGCACGCAGAGTACGCAAACTACGCAAGGCGAACAGACCACGCAAGCCACGGAAAACGGCCGTGTCTCGTCCGACATCATGGATAACAACGGCACCGAATTCCGTATCGCCGGCATCGTCGACACCGGCGGCAACGAGGATTCCATCATCTACGCCACCACCGCGGACATGGCCAAACTCGCCGGTTCCAAGCGCGGCGCCGACGTGGTCGAATACTCCGTGAACGCCATGGGCGACGAGCTCAACGACATCGTCAACAACATCAATCGCAGTGCCGACAAAAACCCGAACAGCGCCGTCAAAGCGCAGACCGTCACCAGAATCACCTCGTCCGACACCCGCATCATCGCCATGCTGCAGACCCTGTTCTGGATTGTCTCGCTCGTCGTGCTCGTGCTGACGCTCGTCGGCGTGGGCACCACCATCAGCTCCATTGTGAGCCAGCGTCGCAACGAAATCGGCCTGCGCAAGGCCCTCGGCGCCGATTCACGCGCCATCGGCGTCGAATTCTACGTGGAATCCGGCATCTACGGCTTGATCGGCGGTCTGCTCGGCACTGCTATCGGCTATGTGCTGGCGCGTGTGCTGTGCTCCACCGTTTTCGGCCGTGCGCTCGGCCTCAACTGGCTGCTTTGCGTTGGATCGCTGTTGCTTTCCGTGGCGATCGCCGTCATCGCCTCCATTCCGCCGGTCCGCCGCGCCACCCGTATCGACCCCGCCATCGTTTTGAGGGAGGAATAATCATGGACAACGAACATATGCTGCTGGAACTCGACCACATTTCCAAGATTTACGGCGATCTGCACGCCGTCGACGACCTGAGTCTGACCGTTCCGCAAGGGCAATGGCTGGCGATTGTCGGCTCGTCCGGTTCCGGCAAAACCACGCTGATGAACATGATCGGCTGCATGGATACGCCGTCGAAGGGTTCCGTCATGCTTGAAGGCCGGCGATTGGAGGATTTGAACGCCCGCCAGCTCGCCGATGTGCGTAAGAACATGATAGGACTCGTGTTCCAGAAGTTTTACCTCGTGCCGCATCTGACGGCGGTGGAGAACGTGATGGTGGCGCAATACTACCATTCTGTAGTCGATGAGAAGCAGGCGATGGAAGCGTTGGAACGAGTGGGATTGAAGGAGCGTGCGCATCACCTGCCCGGCCAGCTGTCCGGCGGTGAGCAGCAGCGCGTGTGCATCGCCCGAGCGCTCATCAACTGCCCGAAGCTGATTCTCGCCGACGAGCCGACCGGCAATCTCGATGAGAAGAACGAGAAGATCGTGCTCGACCTGTTCCGTCAGCTGCACGAGCAGGGCACTACGATCATCGTCGTGACGCACGATGCGCTCGTCGCCTCCTGCGCGCAACGCGAAATCATGCTCAACCACGGTGTGCTCGTCGGCGAGCAGTGGAACGACGAGGAGGCGAAACGCGCGTACGAAGCGGCCGGCGGCAAGCCCGCATTCACCGGTTCCGCCGCGGAAGGCGCGCAGAACGGGGGTATTGCGATTTCGTTCGCCGACCCCACGAAAGCCGCGAAAACCGGCGATACGGACGCGGCCAACGTTGCCGTTGCGGCTGGCGTTGCCGACGATACGGACGTAGAGCCCGACGTCACGAAAGGGGGGCAGGCATGAGCACCGCACAATCGAACGCAGTCAAAGTCATCGCACTGTCCGCGGCGAGCATCGCGCTGCTATCGGCATTGGCGGGTGCCACGTCGATGCCGCCGGCCGGCCGCCGCGGCGCTTTGGGCGGGCGGGGAGCCGAAAGCCACGCCGATGGACGACGAATACGCCGGCAATTCCGGCGAAAGCGTGCAATCGCAGGAAGAGAAGTCGAAAACTGACGGCAAGGCGTCCGGCGACACGGCAGACGACGGCGACGCCACCAAAAACCGTGCCGACGCGAATTCCGCAACATCCGACAAGCAGGACACCGGCAACTACGCGGATGGCGACTATTCGATCAACGGCCAGTACGGGCCGGTCGGCGAGGACACCATCGACGTGCATCTGACCGTTAAGGACCAGAACGTGACGGCCGTGAAGATCGTCGGCCATCCGTTCACGTCCATCTCCAAAAAGCATCAGAACGACTTTGCCAAAGCCGTGCCGGACGCGGTGGTCGGCAAGCCGTTGAAGGACCTTAAAGTCGACAAGCTCGCCGGTGCCAGCTGGACCTCCGAAGCCTTCAACAAGGCGTTGGAAGTGGCGCGTCAGGAAGCGTCAATCCAATAGCCCATTCCTTCTGAAACCGACACGGCATGCCCGTCTTGCGTCGGTGCGGACGGTTTTCCTGTGGTTACCGTGCGGATTCGGCGCATACGTTCGGCCAGAGCAACGTGGCCATGTTCTCGGCCCAGGAATCAGACTTGCGTTCCTTGCCGGATTGCCGTTCCCCTCCGGCTTCCTGTCCCGCCAACGCTTTGCAAGCCAGCATGGAACCCAGCACCGTGCTGAACAGGAACGTGTAGTCCAAACGGTTTTGAAACACTCCGTCGGCGATGCCACGTTCCATGAACCCCACGAACCGTTCTTCGGCCGGCGCTAGAACTTGTGCTGCGATCGCCTTCAGCGTGGCGTTGTCGGAAGACAGCACCACGCCCACGGCTTTCAATCCGAGTTCGCTGTCGAAGCAGTCCTGGATGCGTCGCAGCATGGTGGCCAGTCCGCTCCGCGACGGCTTCAAATCGTTGAAATTCGGTAGTCCGGCAACTTCCGGTTGGATGCGTTGCAATAAATCGTCGGCGTTTCGGTAGCGTCGGTAGATTGTGGTCTTTGCTACCCCTGAACGTCGTGCGACCTCTTCGATGGTCACCGCTCCGATACCATCGGAAATCACTATCCCCAATGTGGCTTTCATGATTTTGCGGTCGGTTTGCTCCCGTAATCGCTCACGTCGGCCACGTACTGTGCCGACGTCTTCCTGCGTGGTTTTTTGCACCGTCTTCCGCGTGCCCTCTTGCGTGGTTCCGCCCATCATGCCGCGATCACTTTCGTGCTTTCCAGCTTGCTTACGTACCAATGGTTGAACTTGACCAGTGGAATGCGCAGTAGCAGGCCTATCAGCAGCAGCGGCGGAATGAACAGCAGTAGCGCGCCAATCGCAAACCAGTAATCGTTACTGTAGATTCCGCCGATCGCCGCGCGCATTGCTGTGATTGAATGCGTCGCAGGCAGGAACGGGCTGATGCCGCTGATGATTTTCGGCAGCACGGCCAGCGGATATGCGCCGTTCGCTCCGGAGATCTGCATGACGAGAAACAGCACGCCGATGGCTTTGCCGACGTTGCCGAAGCTGGCCACGAGCGTGTAGGTGAAGAACGAGAACACTAGGCTGCTCACCCAGCCGGACAGCATGAACAGCAGCGGATGCACCGCCTGGACATGGAGGAACAGCAGACTGCCTCCCAAGGAGAACGTGCTCTGCAATAGTCCGATCACGCCGAACACACCGTAATGTCCGAGAAACAGTTGATGCGGTTTCGGGTCGCCGAGTTCCTTGCGCACCTTACGCGAGACGGTGGTCTTGAGCGTCACTGCCATGAGCAGCGAACCGACCCACAGTGGCAGGATCGTGTAGAACGGTGCCATCTGCGAACCGAAGTTCTTGACTGGGAACACCGCGTTGCGTTTCACTTTTACAGGGGCTGCAAGCGCGGCGGCCAACGAGTCGGTATTATCGCTGAGCACATCTTTGACGGCGCTCATATCGCCGCTGTTCAGCGCATCGGTCAATGTTCCTGTGAATGCGCCCAGTTTTTTGCCCGCGCCGGCCAGACTATCGGCGGTGGAATCCAACACGCTGCTGATGGCGGTCAGATTCTTATCCGCGGTCTTGGTGGTGCCGTTCAGATTGCCCAGCGCGCCTTTCAGATCGGCCGCTGTGGCATTGAGCGCGGTGGTGGTGCTGGTAATGGACGTGGCGATATCGTCAAGTTGCGGTTTCAGTTGGCTCTCATAGTCGGTTTTGATGCCACTGACGGACGTTGCCGCCTGCTGCGCCAGTTTCTTGATCTCCGCACGTTCGGCCGTGGTATCGCTTACTTTGGCGTCGATGTTGTCGGCGCTGCCATTCAGCGCCGATTCTAGGTCGTTGAGCTGTGTGATGGTGGTGCCGACGTTGGTTTTGAGATGGTCGATGGCGTTCCTCACCGCTTCCGGCAGCTTTTCGTTTGCGCTGAGCGCGTCGAGCGAATCATAGATCTGCTGGTAGCTTTGCGCCTGCTTGCTGATGTTCGTGGCCTGGTTGCGTAATGCGTTGGCGGTGTTGCCGGCCTGCGTGCCCGCATTGCCGAATAGGCTGTCCACATCTGCTTCCATGGCTGTGAAGCTGTTGGCGGAATCAGTCAGAGCCGTGCCCAGCGCGGTGGTGCCGGTCTTCAACGCGCCCGTCAGATCCTCCACGCCGCTGCCGGCTTGCTTGAGTGTTGTTCCTACGCTTTTCGCATTGCCGCTGACATTGGCGATCAGACCGTCGGAGGACTCAAGCAGATGCCGTGCGCTTTGGGTCAGCGTGCTGAACGTGCGGAGCGTTCCGGAAGCGTCGGTGAGCGTTTCCGCGAAGTCGCTGATATTGCCGTTGAACTGCGTGAGTTGTTCCTGCGCGGCTGGCTTGTCGAGTTGGTTGGCGAGCTGCGATGCCACACTCAGCGCGGTGCTGGTCAGTGTTTCGGAGAACGTCTCGTTGACCTGCGCGCTGACCGTATCGGCGCCTTGGCCTGTGATCTTCGGAGCCAAGGCGTTCTTCTTTTCATTGTTGTAGTAGGCGATTTCGGCGTGGTCGCCATCGGATGCGAAGAACGTCATCATACGGGTGCTGAAGTTCTTTGGAATCACCACAGCTGCGTAATATTTGCCGGATTTGGTGCCGTTGATGGCTTCTTTTTTGGTGGTGAAGGTCCAGTCGAGCTGATCGTTGGAACGCAGCGTGTTAACCACTTGGTCGCCGATGTTGATCTTCACTGGAATGAGGTCGGACCGGTATCCGTCGTCCTCATTGGCTACGGCGAATTTCAGATTGCCGGTATTGGCGAACGGGTCCCAGCTGGCGGCCACGTTGAACCATGTGAAGATGCCGGGGATCACAACGAGTCCGATGACGATGATGATGGAGACGACGTTGCTGGTGATTCGCCGGATGTCGCCGACGAACAGTTTCCAGATGGTTTTCATGCGTTGCTCCTTTCCTCGTTGTTTTCGTTGTTTTCGGTTGTCTCGGTTGTCTCGGCGGTCTCGGCGGTCTCGGCGGTGTCCGTGGCGGCATCGTTCGCGGCGGCGCTTGGACCGGTCGTCTGCATTTTCTGCATTTTCTGCACCAGTATGGCGATTCCGTCATCTTCATTGTGGTTGACGCCCGTCACGTTTTCCGTCGTTTCTTTGATGACGCTGGTATTGCGATTATCGGATGTCGTGCGTTTGCCGCTGGTGCGTCTCCGCGTTTTGCGCAGCAGTCTGTTCCGCCGTTCCTGTTGCGCCCGCTTTTTGCGACGGATGCGTGCCGCTTGGCGCTCCACCAGCATGGATTGGATCGATTCATCGCTCAAATGGCCGAGCTCCACTTGACGGTTCAGATTATCGCGCATGTATTCGATGACCATAAGGAAGCCCATGATGAGCAGAATCCAGACGACCCACGTGGCCAGTACCACCACTTTCTCTCCGTTGGTGAACGAGAACACCGCCGCCAGAGTTACCGGAACTACGAATCCGATCACCAGAGCTCCGCGCTTGAGTTTCGGGTACAGTTCCGCGAACCGACTTGCGCGTTCCTCGATCACCTCGCGGTAGCCGCCTTTGTCGGCCAGCACCTGAATGGCTTGGGACATGTTGTATCCGCGTTCCGGAAGCTCCACTTCCTCGCCGATAATCATGTCGCTTTCCTTGATTTCGCGGGCGAAGAGTCGGTTGAGGTTGACCAACAGAGGACGGACCACCAGGCCGATGATGAACGCCATGCCGGCAAACAGCAGCAGCGTGCCGATCGCCTTGATCCAATGGCCGTCGTAGAAGCCGGCGATGGTCTCGCGGAATGCGTCTATCGAATAGCTGAATGGCACGAACGGATAGACCATGCGGAAGAACTTCGGCATCATCTCGATCGGATACAGGCCGGAAGCGCCTGGAATCTGCACGATCACCAACGCCACGCACAGGCCCTTGCCGATATGCATGAACGTGGTGGACAGCGCGTACGTGATGCTCAGATATACCAGCGATGTGATCATGCCGGTCAGTATGAACAGTGGCGCGCAAGCCGTCTGCACGCCGAGTATCAGATCGCCAACGGTGCAGATCGCGCCTTGAATGACGCCCATCGTGCCGAGCAACAGGTATCGGGCCAGATACTTTTCGGTTGCGGTCGGATCGAGACCCTCAAGCCCCTCGTCGTCCACCTCCACTTTGTAGATCACCACAAAGGCGAACGCGCCCACCCACAGTGCCAGATTGGTCATCAGCGGAGCCATGCCGGAGCCGTAGGAGTTGACGGGATACACGTTCTTCGTGTCGATTACGGTCGGGGACTCCATGAACGAGGCGATCTTATCCGCGTCAAGCGAACCGCTGCCGGTCAACGATGCGAGCAGATCCGCAGTGCCCAGCGCCTTCAGGTCGGTGCTGACGGTGGTGAGCTTCGTCTCCATCTTCGCCAGCTGCTGGTCGGTTTGCTCAAGGCCGATGCGGGCGTCTGACGCCACTTGGTCGAGTTGGTCGAGCACGATGTTGGTTTGCCTGACCACGCTGTCCTGGCTGGTCACGGTGCCGGCAAGTGTTCCGGCCGTCCCAGCCAGCGAGCCCAGCGCGGAATTCAGTCGCGGCAGTGCGCCTGAATTGATGGCGTTGCGCGCCATGCCTGCGCTTTTGAGCGAGTTCTGCGTGCCTATGTTGAAATCGGTGGACAGTTTGGATACGCTGCCGGCTGTGGCCTGTGTGTTCTCGCTCAGGGTTTTGAGGTCGGCGAGTGTTCCGGCTGCCGTGTTGTTGGTATTCTCCAGTTTGCTGATGATTTGCTGGTATTGCGCGTTGTCGCTGGCGGATTTGAGCTTCTCGAGCAGTTTCGCATTGCTGTCGGTGATGTTTTGCATGCCGGTCACCGCCTGCTGTGCCGATCCACTTGCCGCGGATACCGCCGACGAGATCTGGTTGATGCTGGCTGTGGATTGCGCCGTCGCTTGGGAAACAAGTCCGGATCCGGTTTCCAGCGCGCTGTTGGCGTTGGACGAAAGCGTGTTGAGCTGGGTTTGCGCTGTGCCGATGGCGGTGGATGCGCCTGCTAGTCCTCTGCCTGCGCTCGCCGCGGCCAGCTGCACGTCGTTCAGGGCATTGCGTGCTGCTTTTGTCTGCTGTGGCACATTGGCTAACTGGGTGTCGAGATCCGCGATTGCGGAGCGGATCGTGTCTACGTTCCGCTTGGTGTTGTCGAGTTCGCCGATGGTTTCGTTGGCGATGGCGTTGGTGTTGCCGCTGATGGTGCCGTTGGCCGAGTTGACGGCTTTGACGAGCACGTCGCTGACGGTGGAGACGAAGGTGTTGTTGACGGTGCGGTCGACCACGGTCGCGCCTTGGTCGGTGATTTTCGGCGAAATCGGATTCGCCTTCTCGTTCACGTAATATTCGAGCGTGGGGCGATGCTTGCTGTTGGTGACGACGTTGGCCAGATCTTCGCTGAAGTCGGAAGGGATGACGATTGCGGCGTAGCAGTCGCCCGACTCCACCGCTTCCATCGCGTTGGCTTTGCCCATGAACTCCCAGCCGAGCTGGTCGTTGCTCTTCAGCGTGCCTTCGATTTGATCGCCGAGATTGACTTTGCCAAGCAGCGCGTTGTCTGTGCCTTCGTCCATGTTGGCCACGGCCACTTTGATGCTGTCCGTGTTGCCATAGGGATTCCAGAACCCGTAGATGTTGAACCATGCGTATAGCGGGGGAATGAGAATCAGGCCGATCATAATCACCCACGCGGCGGGTACGGTGACCAATCGTTTGAAGTCACGGCGCAGGATCTGCAGTACGTTGTGCATTGTCTCTCCGGTTTGGTGAATCATTCCTCTCATAGCGATACGTATTTCGTAGCGCTACGCGGTACGTATCGTATAACGCGCTCCGGGACAATCGCCATCGCGTTTCATGGATGACGGAAATCGGGTCGAGTACTGCGGCAAAGCCTCGGCAAAACCATCGCCGGCTGACGTAGCCCCTTCCGCTCACGTCCGTGACAAATCGCCATTTCTGTATGTCCGTGAGCGAAAGGTGGTAATAAATCGCTATTTTCCGTCCGTATTTATACCCCCATTCGCTCACGATGCGCTATGCATCGCCATTTCTTGCGGACGTGAGCGAAAGGTGGTATGCGAATGGCGATTGCAGCCAGCTGACGTCCCCCTCTTTTGCTCGCGTCCGCCAATAATCGCACCTGAACCGCTTTTCTTGCGGCGGATATTGCCTACGTTTGGTAGCGTGGGCTGAAGGAAGGAGCGGCATATGAGCGAAACCGCACAATCTGAATCACGATCCGAGGATTCCGCCGCGGGCAAGACGGATGGAGAAATCAAGGCGATTGCCGCCGAAACCGAAATCGCGGCTATCGAAGAAGGCGGAAAGCAGGGCACTGGCGAAGTCGGCAATCCCGCTGACCGTCGTCTGCCGTTAATCGTTCGCATTTACGGCATCGTCATGCTTATTGAAGGCGTGGTGACGCTGCCGTTCATCGTGCTGTCGTGCCTGTACGTCGTGCAGGCCGTGCTTTCCGGCGATATGACGTTCGACGCGCTGAGCCTCACCACGATTCTGTCGGCGATTCACGCGGTCGTGCTGATGGTCACCACCGCGTGCCTGACGGTGTTCGGCGTGCTGCTTTTCAGGAACAAACGCCGGCACATCGCGCAATGGACGTACCTGCTGATTCCGCTTACGCTCGCCGAAGGCCTGCTGTCGCTGGCGTTGAAGGGGCTTGGCCTGAACCTTGTCAGCCCGGCTGTCCAGCTTGTCGTGCTGATCGCCCTGCACATCACCGCCGACCCATCGCTGCGGGAGGAGCGCCGGCTGCAGTTCGCGTTGCGGCGCATGGACGCCCGCAGCGCGTATGAGAACGCCGCCTCCCAAGGCATGGCCGGCCGCGACCTGACCGGCAAAGGCTATATTTCGCTGGATTTCTTCAATCTGTTCTGGCTGTTCACCATTGGTTGTGTGTTCGGTTTGGTGATCGAAACCATCTACCATTTCATCCTGTTTGGCGAATACCAGGACCGTGCGGGCTTCCTATGGGGGCCGTTCTCGCCCATCTATGGTTTTGGCGTGGTGATCGTCACCGTGTTGCTCAACCATTTGTGGCAGTCGAATTGGTTGCTGATTTTCTGCTCAAGCGCGGTGATCGGTGGCGCGTTCGAATATTTCACCAGCTGGTTCATGCAGGCCGCGTTCGGTATTCGCGCATGGGATTACACGGGGCAATGGCTTTCGATTGACGGGCGTACATCCGGCAAATACATGTTCTTCTGGGGCGTCCTTGGCTTGGTTTGGGTCAAGTTGATTCTGCCGCGATTATTGCGATTGATCCAGCGTATTCCGTGGAAGATTCGCTATTCGTTGACGCTGGTCTGTTTCATACTCATTTTCGTCGATGGCGTGATGACGCTGATGGCGCTTGACGCTTGGTATTCCCGCATGGCTGGGGTTGCGCAGAATTCGCCCGTTTCGCAGTTCTTCGCCACGTATTTCAATGACGATTTCATGGCCCACCGATTCCAGACCATGAAGATCGACCCGTCCACTGCCGGTCGTATGTAGGCTGGTTTTTGCGTTTTGCGGGTTTTGCTAAGCGGCTGGTCGGGCGATGTTCCGGCTGGCCGCTTTGCTTTGGGTGGCTGATTTTGAACGATTTCGGACGATTGCAGTGGGGTTTTGTTGCGGGTTTTGCCGCGGGGGATTTGATTCTTCCGGATTATTGCCGTTTGGGATTCGTGCCTTCCGGCTGTCTGGATGCTTGACTGCTGTTGCCGCGCCTACGCCGCGATGCTTTGCGCCAGCTGGCGGATGAGGTCGGGGCGATGTCCGCTCCATGAGGAATTCGGTGAGATGACGACCGGAATTTGCTTGAAGCCGGCGTCCTTGATCTGTTCGAATGTGGACGGATTCTGCGTCAAATCGACCGCCACGTACCGCACTCCCAGTTTGGAAAGCTCTTGTTCGGTGGCCTCGCATTGAGGATTGTTCGGATTGGTGAAGACGGTCACGGTCATTACTTTTCCTCCCTATGCAATCGGCTTCCTTTGGTGCGGAAGATCTTGTCGGCCACGTTTTTTGATTTTGCCCGGCTGAGCAGGCCGTTCATCAGTATACACTACCCGTAGTGGCGTTTCGTGCGTTCGCCCACTGTATATAGTGGGGAATTTCCCGTAATACCGAATCTATGCGAACAAATGTTCGATATATTCGAGTCTATCATTATCGTCGATTGCGCCACGCCGGTTGCATGCGTATGGTCCGTCCGCGAATCGCCCGCGGGCTGTTCGCTATTCATTTCGGAACACATATTGCGATTTCGCTCGTTTTCTTACGATTGTGAGCGAAAGGTGGTGCCGCATAGTGCGGTAGGGGGTATAAATCGCCTTATTTTCCATACTTTTCGGCGCACGTCGCGAAATAATCGACCGAAATTGCGATTCGTGAGCGAAAGAGGGTGCGCGATATGGTGCGTTCCGTATTGAAGTGCTGAGACCTCATCCCGAAACAAATGAAAAAGTCCTGAGAACCATCGGCTTCCAAGACTTCGAACCTGTGCCCCCCGTGGGATTCGAACCCACAACCCACGACTTAAAAGGACGCTGCTCTAACCGTTGAGCTAGAGGGGCAACAGCAACATAGTATACAGCATATTCGGACCAATCGCCACCACGGGCGTCGGACGGGCGTCGAAATGGCCTTCGGAGTGTTGGTGTGCCTACAATCGAAACCATGTCATGTACCACAATTCTTGTAGGCAAAAAAGCAAGTTACGACGGTTCGACCATCATCGCCCGAGATGACGACTCTGGTTCGGGACGTTACGATCCCAAGAAATTCGTAGTCGTCGCACCGCAGGAGCAGCCGCGGCACTACCGCAGTGTGCTGAGCCACGTTGAAATCGACCTTCCCGACAATCCATGCCGGTACAGCATCGTACCGAACGTGCTTCCAAATCGTGGAATCCTTGCGGAAGCTGGCGTCAACGAACGCAACGTGGCCATGAGCGCCACCGAAACCATCGCCGTCAACGAGCGCGTGCTCGGCGCCGACCCGCTGGTCGCACTGCAGCCGGCCGACGAAGCCAATGGTAAGCCGGAAACCCCAGGCGGCATCGGCGAAGAAGACATCATCACCCTCGTGCTGCCGTACGTCAACACCGCGCGCGAAGGCGTGAAACGTCTGGCCGAACTGCTCGAAACGTACGGAACGTACGAATCGAACGGCATCATCATTTCCGACGTGGACGAAATCTGGTACGTCGAAACCATCGGCGGCCACCACTGGATCGCCAAGCGCCGGCCGGGCCGCCAAAGCGCGCGCCACCGTCGGCCGGTTGGCATCGACTATTTCGATTTCGACGACGCCTTCAGCGACGCACGTGAATTCATGTGCAGCGACGACCTGCAGGAATTCATCGAAACGCATCATCTTGGCCGCGCGTCGGGCGTGCAGGTCGGCATGAACGGCGGCCACTGCAACCCGCGCATCGTATTCGGCACCGCCACCGCGAAGGACCACATCTACAACACGCCACGCGCCTGGTACATGTACCGCTATCTCGATCCGGCCGACGCGGAAAACCTTACCCCTGAATCGGACGACATTCCATGGTGTCTCGAACCGGAGAATGCCGTGACCGTCGAGGACGTCGACTTCCTGCTCGGTTCGCACTTCGAAGGCACCCCGTATGACCCGTACGGCACGCAGGGAACTGAGGAAAGCCGCCATCGCTACCGTCCGATCGGCATCAACCGCACCGGGCACATGGTGGCGATGCAGATCCGCCCGTATGCGCCAGCCGAAAGCCGTTCGATCATGTGGATTTCGTACGGTTCCGGCGCGTTCACCACGTCCGCCCCGTTCTATGCGAACGTCGACGACACCCCCGCCTACCTGCGCGACACCACGCCGGAAGTCTCCACGGACTGCCTGTATTGGACGAACCGCCTGATTGCAACGCTCGCCGACGCGCACTTCTACGAGACCAGCAACGCGGTCGAGGGCTTCTCGGAAGATGTCCGTTCCTTCGGCCACCGTCTGGTGGAACGTACGGATGATGCGCTTGCGATTGGTGGGTCGGCGACTGGGGCTGGTGGCGCTGGTTCTGGTGCCGGTTCTGCGGTTGGCGGTTCTGGTTCTATGTCTGGTGCTGCGGTTGATTCCGGTTCCGATGGGCTTGCTAGTCCTACATCTGTTCCGGCCCGTCTTGCGGCGGCTAACGACGAAATGGCGGAATACCTGCGATCGCGCAATACGAAGCTGCTCGGCGACGTGCTGTACACGTCCAGCAACCTTATGCACAACAGTTTCGCCATGTCCGACCGCTGGAACTGAGCGTGATTCCGCGCGCTGAAGCGTTCGATAAGCGTTCAACGCGCGTTCGGTAAACGTTGAGGGGCTATCGACTCGTGCCGATGGCCCCTCAACGTTATACGGGAATCAAAACCTGCGAGAACTTCGAAACTCGCGCACGAAGATCAGTTGAACCCGACCACGTGCTCGGCCAGGAAATACCCCTTGCGGATCACGAATCGGCCGGCCGAACCGCGCAGATTCAGCGCGCGCGACATCGCCTTCTTACGCACGTCCTTGTAAATCGTCGGCGAATACGCCTCGATATCCGCCCACATGGCCTTCTTCTTCTCGTAATTCTCCGGATCGCGCGACAAAATCATGAAAACGCTCGCGACGGAACTCTGAATCGCCAGAAAATGAATCATGTAGCGGTATAGGCCGTCTGGCACCGTACCTCGTTCGGGGGTGGCGCGCACCATGCACTGGTTGACGAGCCGCAGCTGGTCCACGCGTCGGATCATCACGTCCGTCTGCACGCTCTGCCCGTCGCGGCCGATGAAATAGTGATAGAACGGCGTGTCCAGATACTGCAGCGACTTGACCCACGGGAACGGCTGATACGCGTAGATGAAGTCCACGTAGAACGTGTGCTCCGGCAGCTGCATCTTCGATTCGCGCACCACGGCCGTGCGGTAGATCAGCGCGTGCATGAGGATGTATTCGGTCAGTCCGAAATGCCCTAGATCGTCCCAGGTGAGCCGTTTGCCGGGCTCCATAGCGTGACGGAAGTTCACCACGTGCTTGTTGCGCTTGCCCACCTTGTCGTACACGTAGTTGGTGACGAGCATGTCGAGCGGGTCGTCCTTGCCGACCTCGCCGCGCAGCACGGCCATGACCTGTTCGAGCGATTCCGGGCCGACCCAATCGTCCGCGTCCACGACCTTCACGTACATGCCGCTCGCCGCCGCGATGCCGGTGTTGACCGCGCCGCCGTGGCCCTTGTTCTCCTGATGGATCGCGCGCACGATTCCCGGATTGCGCGCCTCGAACGTCTTCGCCATCTCCAGCGTGCCGTCGGACGAGCCGTCATCCACGATCAGCACTTCGATGTCGTCGTTGCGCTTCGACGCGATCAACGATTCGACGCACCGTTCCAGGTATTCCGTCATGTTGTACGCGGGCACCACGAAGGTGAGCGTCTTCTTCTCCTGCATATTCTTCCTCGGATCGGGCTCGTGTCGGGCCGTGCGGCTGGCCGACCGCTCCGGCCAAAAGCATAACGAAACTAACGTAGCACCATGTGCGGTTCCGGGGCGCGGTTTTGCACACAAACGGCACCCTGAAATACGCAATCTGCACCTGAAATTTCCCCTAGGGTCATTTCGGGTGACGGCATGTCAGTTTTCGCCAATTGTTGATTGTTTTTGCGATTCGTGCGGGCTTTGCGGTTTTTGCGATTCGTTCGTCTCGTCTGATTCGTCTGATTCGTCTGATTCGTCTGCCGCTTGCGATTTGCCTACTGCTTGCGATCCGTCCGTCACGGTCGTCCCGTCCGTCGCGTCATCTCCCGCAGCAACCGCCTTCTCCTGCGATTTCGCAGCCTTCTTGCCCTGCTTCTCCTGCTTGGCGATCGCCTTCGCTTCCCGCGCGGCCTGCTTTTCCGCCTCGCGGGCGGCCTTTTCGCTTTCGTAGCGCAGTTCCGGCTTGGCTTCCATGCGGCTCAGCCCATACCATGCCAGGTTCACGATGTGCGCGGCGAGCTGCTCCTTGCTGAGCTTGCGCTGGTCGGCCCAATATTGGCAGGTGTACACGGTCATGCCGATGAGCATCTGCGCGTAATACGGCACGCTTTTGGCCGGCAGATGCTGGCGTTTGAACGCGTCGGTGAGAATGTCCTCGACGCGTACGGCAATGTCTCCAAGCAGCGAATTGAACGAGTTGGACGGGTCGGTTTTCGGCGAATCGCGCGTGAGCACGCGGAAGCCTTCGGCGTTCTCCTCCACGTAGGTGAGCAGCGCAAGCGCGGTGCGTTCCACGATTTGGCGCGGATGCGCCTGCGGGTCGGACAGCGCGTTGATGAGAACGTCGGTGAGCGCGCGCATTTCGCGGTCCACCACCACGGCGTACAGGCCTTCCTTTCCTCCGAAATGTTCGTAGACGATGGGCTTCGAAACCTTTGCGGTCGCGGCGATTTCTTCGACGCTCACCGCCTCGAATCCCTTGGCCGCGAACAGCGACCGACCGATTTCGATAAGCTGTTCGCGCCGCTGGTACGACGTCATTCTGGATGTATTGGCCATATTGCCCAGTTTTTCACGTCCCGTGGATAGCCCCTTGACCATCCGGTCCCATTATCGTCCGATTCCGCGGAATCGGACACGTGGAGTGTGAAATCCGGTCTCTGAATGTCTGTTTCTGGTGAATCGGACATGTGGAGTACCGATTTGAGGGTCTATGTGTCCGATTCCGCAGAATCGGACATGTGTGTCGTATTGACAATGTTCCATTGCGGCTTTAATATATTTAATAAATAATAAATTTTATTAAAGGGGGTGATGTGGACCATCTGCCAGAATGGTTGGCCAACCTTGCGGAGGAGGATTTGGCCTTCATTAAGAACTTCGTGCTATCGTCAGGATCTCTGAAGCAAATGTCTCAGCTGTATCAAGTCTCCTACCCGACCATGAGGCTCCGGCTTGACAGGCTTATCGAAAAAATACGGTTGAACGACAACGAGACGGAGGATCCATTCATCCTTTTGGTGAAGAGTCTCGCCATCGACGATAGATACGACGTCGACACGGCTCGAATACTCATAGACGAGTACAGAAAGAGAAGGGATGAATCATGAGCTGGACATGGATCGCAATCGCATTATTGATCGAGATCCTAGGCATAATCGCCGTATTCGTTCTGGTCTTCCTCATCGCGAGGAGCCTGATTCGCTACGCAAATTCCCTAAAGAAAGGAGACAGTTCTTCAAAGCAGGCAGCAGAAGACAAAAAAATCACTCTTCACGATTTATAAAAACGTTACCAGATATATCGAAGTCAAAATCGCATTATCGATGCCTTGCATGGCAGAGCATCTTATTCCCCTGGCGGATCAGACATCCGTGGTGCGTCCGCGGGGCGGAGCCGGAGTGTCCGTTGCGCTTTTTAGGCTGGAGCCATGGATACGAATGTGATTATTGCGATTGTCGCGGTCGTCGTTATCGCGGCATTACTTGCGATTGGCGGATGGTGGTTCGGTAAGAGCCGCAAGTCCGCCGTGGACAAGTCCACTGAAGCGGCGAAGGCGAAGGCCGATGCTCGTTTGGCTCCGGAGAAGTCCGCCGCGCAATCTGCCGCCGCAAGTGCCGAAAACGCTGAGAAAACCAAGGAAACCGCGGAATCCGCGACTTCGTCTGCCACACCTGAATCGCCAGTGGCAACTGAACCAACTCCGGTCGGGTCAGCCGTAACTGAATCCGCGATCCCAGCCGTCGAAACCCCGGAAGCCGCCGGCACCCGCATGCAGCGCCTCAAGGCGCGCCTGTCCAAGTCGGGCAATCCGTTCGGCAAGGCCCTGTTCAACATCCTCGCCAAGGATCAGCTCTCCGAAGCCGACTGGGAGGACGTCGAAGACACCCTCCTGCTTGCCGACGTGGGCGCGGAAGCCAGCGAACAGCTCGTTGAGGAACTGCGCAACGACGCCCGCATCGCCGGCCAGTCCGACCCGGCCGAAGTGCGTGCCGCGCTCAAGGACAAGCTGCTGAAGCTCGTCGGCACCGACGTCGACCGCCGTCTCAACGCCGACAAGGAGGGCGCGAACAAACCGAGCGTCATCATCATGGTCGGCGTGAACGGCACCGGCAAAACCACCACCGCGGGCAAGCTCTCCCGTCTGCTTGTCTCCGAAGGCAAGCAGGTCATGCTGGGCGCGGCCGACACGTTCCGCGCCGCCGCCGCCGACCAGCTGGAGACCTGGGGCGCGAAGGTGGGCGTGCCGGTCGTGCGTTCCGACAAGGACGGCGCCGACCCGGCGTCCGTCGCGTTCGAAGCCAGCGCCAAAGCCAAGGAGGCGAACGCCGACGTGCTCATCATCGACACCGCCGGCCGTCTGCAGAACAAGTCCAACCTCATGGACGAGCTCGGCAAGATCCGCCGCGTCACCGAAAAGAACCTGCCTGTGGACGAAGTGCTGCTCGTGCTCGACGCCACCACCGGCCAGAACGGCATGACGCAGGCCAAGGTGTTCGCCGAAGCGATCGGCATCACCGGCGTGGTCCTGTCCAAGCTCGACGGCTCCGCCAAGGGCGGCATCGTCATCTCCGTGCAGAAGGAGCTCGGCGTGCCCGTCAAGCTCGTCGGCCTGGGCGAAGGCCCGGACGATCTCGCCCCGTTCGCTCCGGAAGGTTTCGTCGACGGCATCCTCGCCTGACGTTCCCATATTTTCCGGATTTGCGATTTCCGTAGCGAAAACCTCCCGTCACGTTCCGCACGTGGCGGGAGGTTTTCGTATTGCGATTACTGCTCAGCGCCAGCCGTACCGGCAGCGGCACCCCCCCCCCCCGGCACCTTCCGGATCGTCAGCTTCAATAGCAGCGGCGCGACCAGCGTCACCAGCGAAATGATGAAGATGATCGTCGAATAGTATTCGCTGCCGAGCACATGCTCGTTGAAGCCGATTTGCGCGGTAATCAACGCCATCTCGCCACGTGGCACCATGCCCGCGCCGATCATCAGCGCCGAAGCGCCGCCAAAACCGGCCATGCGGCCACCCAAACCGCAGCCGACGACCTTCGTGATCACGCCGAGAACCGTCATGATCGCAATGAACACAATCATCTTCGTATCATCCACGCCTGTGGTCTGCAGGCCGATGCCCACGAAGAACACCGGCACGAACAACGTGTCTCCAACCGGCTCGATATACCGGTCCGCGTCCTCCGCGTAATCGCTGTTGCTTACCGCGATACCGGCGAAAAACGCGCCCACCGCGTAGCTCAACCCGGCCAGATTCGACGCCCACGCCATCGCCAGGCAGATGATCACGGCCATCACCGCGATGCCGGACGGCGCCTTCAGCACGCCAGCCAGCGTCATCAGCGCCGGCGCCACCCAAACCACCACCACGGCGGCCGCCACAAAGAACAGCACCTGCTTGAGCAGAATCAAACCCAGCCCTGCCACGTCCACGCTGCCGGTGTTGACGAGCGTGCACATTACGGACAGCAGAATCACGCCGATCACATCGTCAGCCACGGCCGCGCCGAGAATCGACACGCCTTCCTTCGAATCAAGCAGTCCGGCTTCCTTCAGCACCGCCACGGAAATCGACACGGACGTGGCGGAGAACACCACGCCGATGAACGCAGCCGGAATCGGCTTGAAGCCAAACAGCAGGCTCACTCCACCCATCACCGCCACGGGGAACACCACGCCCATGCACGCGATGATGACCGCCGCCTTCGAATACTTCTTCAGCAACTGCAGGTCGCAGCCGACACCGCCCAAAAACATCAGGATGATGATGCCGAGATCGCTGAACAATGACAGCGAATCGCTCATGTGCATCACGCCCAGCAGCGAAGGGCCCACGAGAATGCCGACGAGAATCTGCCCGATCACTTCCGGCAGCTGCGCTTTGCGGCAGATCAGCCCGGAAACCGTGGTCAGCATCAAAATGGCGCACAGTGAAATGATGAACGTTGCCATGGTCCTCGCCGCTCTCTCGTTACGCGCGTCATACGTTCGCCGCACCGCGCGTTCGGTGTACATGCCACGCGCTCGCCGTACGCGGCGTTCTCCCGTCGCGTGCCACGCGTGTTCCGTAAGTTTCAGCTACCCAACTTACTCCGTCCGCAGCGTTGCCCGCCGCTTCCGTCCACCGTCGCAATTTCATATTGCGATTGCCGGGCGATTATGCCTTCCGTATTTCCGTACCGCCAGTTTCGTTGGAATTCCGCCATTTTTCGGCGTAGGTTGACGTTTCGCGCGGATGGCGTTACGTTGGCGTAACACGTCGTAACGTTTTCAAAACGCGGCCGGCGTTCCATATCGTTCTGTCAGCCCCACACGATGGGGACGGAAATGTTGAACCAAATATAGAGAAAGAAAGAGGAGGGTGACATGGGCCAGCTTGATTCTGGAAATGCCGCGTGGATATTGACTTCCGCGTCCCTTGTGTTCCTCATGACGCCTGGTGTGGCGTTCTTCTATGGTGGCATGGTCCGCGCCAAGGCCGTGCTGAATATGATGATCATGGAGGCGGCCGCACTGTCCGTCACGATGATCATGTGGGTGCTGTGGGGTTGGTCGATCGCCTACGCCGGCACCTCGGTCGGCGGCATCTTCGGCGACCCGGCAACCGGCTTCCTGCTGAAGGACACCATGGTTTCCGATAAGGGCGTCTTCACATCGGCGGCGCTGAACGGCAACAACTACCCGGTCAGCGTGGACGTGGCCTTCCAGTCCGCGTTCGCCATGATCACCGTCGCGTTGATCTGCGGCGCCATCGCCGAACGTGTGAAGTACTCCACGTGGATGATTTTCGTGGCGCTGTGGATCACGTTCGATTACGCTCCGCTCGCTCACATGGTGTGGAACGGCGGCCTGCTGTCCGCTGACGGCGCCATTTCCCAGGCGATCGGCGCAGCCGCCCACGATTTCGCAGGTGGTACGGTCGTCCACATCAACGCCGCAGTCGCCGCTCTGGTCATCGTGCTGATCATCGGCAAGCGTAAAGGCTTCGGCACGCAGCCGTTCCGCCCGCACAATGTTCCGTTCGTCATGCTCGGCGCCTTCCTGCTGTGGTTCGGCTGGTTCGGCTTCAACGCCGGTTCCGCCTTCGCAGCCAACGGCACCGCCGGCTACGCGTGGGTTTCCACGTCCGCCGCAACCGCTGCGGCAATGCTCTCCTGGGGCTTCACCGAGAAGATCCGCACCGGCCACTACACCGCAATGGGTGCCGCTTCCGGCATCGTCGCGGGCCTCGTCGCCATCACCCCGGCCGCCGATGTGGTCTCCCCGCTGTGGGCCATCGTCCTCGGCGCCATCGCCGGTGTGCTCACCTGCCTGGCCTGCGGTCTGAAGTTCAAGCTCGGCTATGACGATTCCCTCGACGTCGTCGGCGTCCACGGCGTTGGCGGCTTCACCGGCACCGTGCTCATCGGCTTCTTCGGCGAAGGCACCGGCCTGTTCGCAGGCGGCGACTGGAGGCAGCTGGTCGTCCAGCTCATCGTCGCTCTCGTGGCCATCGTCTGGTCCGCCGTCATCACCGGCATCATCGCCTTCGCTCTGGAGAAGACGATCGGCTGGCGCGTCACCGAAGCCCAGGAAGTCGGCGGCATCGATCTTGCCGACCAGGGCGAACGTGCTTACGATTTTGCTGGTACCGCCAGCTCCGTCCTCAAGGAGGTGAAGTGAGATGAAGCTCATTACCGCTATCATCCAGCCCCATAAACTCGACGATGTCAAGGAAGCCCTCGCAGCCGCGGGCGTGCACGGCCTGACCGTGTCCGAGGCAAACGGTTATGGCCGTCAGCGCGGCCACACCGAGGTCTACCGTGGCGCCGAATACACCGTGGATCTCATTCCGAAGATCCGCATCGAGGTGCTGTCCGACGACGCCGATGCCGAAACCCTGGTTGGCGTGATCGTCAAGTCCGCCGGCTCCGGCACCATCGGCGACGGTAAGGTCTGGGTGGCTCCGCTTGACTCGGTGACCCGCGTGCGCACCGGCGAAACCGGTTCCGCCGCCATCTGATCCGTCCGGCCTTGTGATCGGGCCGATTCGGACAAGATGAAATAAAGAGCCCGGGCTTGAAGTTCGGGTTATCAATTACGACACATCCCCGTACGTGCCTCGCGCCGTGCGGGGATTGTCATAAGTCGTCATAGGTTTCATAAGGAACGTGCGTTATGACTTCAGCAGTCGATGGTCTCAAACAACGGTTCATGGCCATGAGCCAGCCCGACGCCGACGGCGTCTACCGCAATGGCGCGGCGAAACGCAAAGCCCGCACGGGCTTGGCCATGGGCAATCTCACACAGTTGTGGAACGAAGCCTGCGAAGCGGTTTCCTTCGACGTGCCGGCAACCGGCATCGGCCTCGGCGCGGTCGGTTCGCTGGCACGTGGACAGGTGGGCCCCAGCTCCGACCTTGATCTGGCGGTCATCTACGAGCCGCACGCGCTGACCGACCAGCAGCTCAACGAGCTCGCCAACAAACTGTGGTATCCGATTTGGGATTCCGGCCTCGACCTCGACCAGTCGGTACGTACCGTCGCGCAATGCGAGGCCGTCACCGACCGCGACCTGCCCGCAGCCATGGGATGGCTGGACGTGGTGCCGATCGCGGGGGACACTGGACTTATCGAAAGCACAGCCGTATCCATATTGGAACGATGGCGCAAGGCCGCACGCAAACGTCTGCCGGAACTGCTCGGCTCCGCCAAATCGCGCCTCGACGAATTCGGCCGCATGGCCTACATCAACCAGCCGGACATCAAGGAGGCACGTGGTGGCCTGCGCGACTCCGTATTGGTGTCCGCGCTCGCCGCATCCTGGCTTGCCGACCGTCCGCACGGCACGTATGACGACGCCGTCGAACGGTTGCTGGACGTGCGCGACTGCATCCATCTGGTCGCCGGCAAAGATACGAACATGCTGCTATCGCCCTACCAAGCCAAAGTCGCGGCGATGCTCGGTCTGGCCGATCCGACGCTGCCCGATGGCGAACGTGAGGCGAAGTCGATCGACGATCTGCAAACGTTGCTGGCACGCGTCGGCCGTCAGATCGCGTTCTCCCTTGATTCCACCGCGTCGCGCGCCGAGCATTCGCTGACGCACGACAAGCCGCGATTCGCCTTCTTCCAAGTGTTCCAGCCGCGCGGCGGCGGCAAACGTCAGGCACCGACCTTCGATGTGATCGCCCCCGGCGTGGCCAAGCATGAAGAGGAAATAGTGCTCGCTCCGGGCGCGGAACCGGCCGCCGACCCGAACCTCGTGCTGCGCGTGGCCGTCGCAGCCGCGGAATTCGGCCTGCCGATCGCCCCGGGAACGTTGCGGAATCTCAAAAAGTGCCCTATCGGCGACCGCAACTGGACGGACGAATCGCGTGAACTGTTCATACGACTGCTGGCTTCCGGCCCCGCGCTGCTCAACGTGTGGGAAGACATCGATTTCATCGACGTGCCCGGCAAGCTCATCCCCGAATGGTTGGGCGTGCGCAACCGGCCAAGCGCGTCCGCCGCGCACCGCTATACGATCGACCGGCACATGGTGGAGGTCGTCACGCGGCTCGGCCGTGAAACACCCAGCGGTGGGCGGTACGACGACCGGCATTACGAGGCGCTGCTGCTCGCCGGCATCCTGCATGACATCGGCAAACGACCGGGGGTGGCCAACCATGCGGCGGAAGGCGCTCGGCATGCGACCGTGGTCGTGGAACGCATGGGATTCGACCGCGACATCGTCCGCTGGGTCACGCTGCTGGTACGCGAGCATCTGACATTGTCGGAGTTCGCCACAGGCCGCAATCCCAATGATCCCAACGTCGGCGATGATCTGGCCGGCCGGCTCGACCATAATCCCGTGCTGCTCGACATGCTGTTCGACCTGACCCGCGCCGACGGCTCCTCGTTGGGGGCCACGTCCGGCGAGACCATCTCCAAACAGTACGGGTGGAGCAAATGGCGTGAAACGTTGGTGCGCACCATGTACAACGCCACCCGATACCACATGTGAGCGCCGGTTTCTCGCATGCGCCAAGCCGATATGCCCCCGTATTTCTCGTCGTTTACGGAAAAGCGGGGTGTATATCACCTTCCGTTCACTTCGGCAAATCGAAATAAGGGAATCGGGGTGCATGCTTTAGGATGTCCCCAAGTTGTCCACTCAGTTATCCCCACTCTGTGGATAAGTCGAAACGTTTTCCACATGGTTATCCCCAATATGTGGATAACTCGGCTTTTTTCGACTTTCTTATCCACACCAAAGCCATTCGCGCGTGTCGTTCGGTGGATGCGGAGATTCATCCATAATCTCAATGCAACACCGGTCGTGACGGCACGCACGTATTATGGTTTTCCTCGGTATTGAACACATTCGATTGACTGCTGCGGTTGGAGGGACATGGCGGAGAACGACTCTTGGAACAACGGTTCGGCGCAGAACCGCGGATTTTCGAACGCTGGAAACGGTGCGAACGGCATGAACGGCCGATCCGGCCAAGCCGTGCGCGACGCCCTGTTCGACCGCGTGCCGCCGCATGACGACGCCGCCGAAATGGCGGTGTTGGGCGGCATGCTGATGAGCAAGGACGCCATCGGCGAAGTATCGCAGATGATCGACGTGTCCGACTTCTACCAGCCACGCAACCAAACCGTGTACGAAGCGGTCATCAAACTGTTCTCGGCCTCCCAGCCGGTCGACGCCGTGCTGGTGGCCAACGAGCTGCTCGCCGAAGGCAATCTGGAAAAAGTGGGTGGCTCCGACTATCTGCACAGCCTGGTCGCATCGGTTCCGACCGCCGCAAACGCCACGTATTACGCCGACATCGTGCATCAGCGCGCCATCCTGCGTAATGTGATCGCGGCCGGCACCAAAATCGCACAGCTCGGCTACACCGCAGAAGGCTCGCAGGCCGAAGACGTCGTCAACCTGGCGCAGGCCGAAGTATATGAGATGTCCACCGGCAAAGTGCGGCAGGACTACGCGCCGATCGGCACCGTCATCGCCGATACGCTTGACCAGCTCGACCGTCTGCAAAGCGGCGAAGTGTCCCGAGGCGTGCCGACGGGCTTCCGCGACATCGACGACGTGACGCAGGGCCTGCAGCCCGGCCAGATGATCGTCGTGGCAGGCCGACCGGCCATGGGCAAGTCCACACTCGGTGTGGATTTCGCCCGTTCCGCGGCACTGCATCACGGATTGACGACCATCATCTTCAGCTTGGAAATGAGCAAAAACGAGTTGGCGCAACGTATCATCTCCGCTGAATCCAACATTCCGCTCGCCGCCATGCGCCGCGCGGACGACATCACGCCGGAACGTTGGGCCATCCTGAACGAGTTGCAAGGCAAGCTGCAGAACGCGCCCCTGTTCATCGACGACAGCCCGAACATGAGCCTGATGGAAATCCGCGCGAAATGCCGCCGACTGAAGCAGACGAACGATTTGAAACTCGTCGTCATCGACTACCTGCAGCTCATGACCTCCGGCAAGGCCGTGGAAAGCCGCCAGCAGGAAGTGTCCGACTTCTCCCGTGCGCTGAAGCTGCTCGCCAAGGAGCTGGAAGTGCCGGTGGTGGCGTTGAGCCAGCTGAACCGTGGCCCCGAAATGCGTCAGGACAAGAAGCCGCAGCTGTCCGACCTGCGTGAATCCGGCTCTATCGAACAGGACGCCGACGTGGTGTTCCTCGTGCACCGTCCGGACGCCTACGACAAGGAGGACCGCCCGGGCGAGGCCGACATCATCATGGCGAAGCATCGTAACGGTCCGACCGACACGTTCAATCTTGCGTTCCTTGGCGCGTATTCGAAGTTCAAGGACATGCCCCAGGATTACCAGTCCCAGCAGGAGGCGGTGTGATATGGCTTGGAATTCCTTCGCGACCCCGTTGATCGGCAAGGCCGTGCGCGCGGCCTCCCGTTTGGCGCACGGCGGTGGCAGCGCGTTCCCCGGCAAAATCGTGGAACGCATCGACCCGCAATTCCTGTCGCGCACATTGGCGCAACTGCCGCTCGGCGTGGTGCTCGTCTCCGGCACGAACGGCAAAACCACCACCACACGCATGGTGGCCAGCATGCTGCAATCGCTCGGATTGAAGGTGTTCACCAACCCGACCGGCTCCGCACTCACCCCCGGCCGGGGGTCGTGGACGGGCGAT
>OATI01000353.1_pt1 | contig 44945 bp, 49 predicted proteins | sample 1494981 | NCBI WGS metagenome assembly OATI01 (sample SAMEA2579952, study PRJEB22360) | human gut metagenome
TGAAACAGAAATTGTTTCATTTATCTTTCCCATAACTTATTCAAATAAAAGGGGCAACTTTTATAACTGATTTTTACTACTAAATTTATCACATGATTACATAGTAAAAAAGAATGATTTTCAATGCCCCTTTTATTTGAATAGATTATGAAACAATTAAATGAAGCAACCTCTGTTACTAATTTAAGTGAAAGTGAATTTATAAATGGTATTACTTCAGATGGTTCTTTGATAAAAATAAAAATATCGGATTTAGCGTCAGCCCTAAATAAATCAAATACTATGTTATCTAAAGGATTATTATATCGTGGAAATATTGAATATAATCAATATGATACAACTACAATATCTGGTATTTACAATGTAATTGGGAAATCAGGGGGAAGCGGGGTGCTTGAAGATTATGGGTGTCTATTAGTTTTTTTCCCTTTTTATACGCAAATATTCATAAGAGCCAACTCCCCATACGACATTGTATTCCGAAATAAATTATCCACTGGTTGGACACCTTGGAAGAAGATACAATTTATGAATTTATAATCAGATAGTAGGGGAAATACCCTACTATTTGACTTCTAAAGTTATTATTGGTGATAGTGTTTCTAATTTGCATATATCTGCTTGATCAACTAATTTAAAATATGTGCCTCCAGAGCATGCGGTACATATCGATGAAGAGTAGCTACTATTGTAACTACCTGTTAGGTATATGATATACTGACTCTCTTTTTTTTCAATTAAAACATTTACAGATGCACTATTATTAACATGCAAAGATAGTGTATTCAATTTGAACAATACATTCCCATTGGTGACGTTTATTGATAGAACAAATATTGCACTAAAGGAAAAAGCATCGTATTGCACCATTATTGAGTCATTGTAATATCCTGCTTTTATAGTTATGGTTGCAATTTTCACGGCGTTAGATTTTATTGCAGGACAATAGAAGTATATTCTTCTACATTTTTCAATAGAACTTAATAAACCATTTTGTTCACTTGTTGCAATTGACATACTCGCTCTTATAGTCTCTGCAAGCTCTTTCTTCATTATTTTGCCCAATGTTCCGTCAGAAAGTATCACACTAATATAGTCATTATCTCCCAACTGGTTGAGAGTGGTTGCTTCGTTTAATTTGCTCATACTATCCAAATAAAAGGGGCATTGAAAATCATTCTTTTTTACTATGTAATCATGTGATAAATTTAGTAGTAAAAATCAGTTATAAAAGTTGCCCCTTTTATTTGGATAAGACTATTATGGGTAAATTGAATGATACAGTTATTCTCGCAACTATGAATAATGATGATTATATACAGATCGTACTCGGTGATGGAACGCTTGGAAAAGTAAAAAAATCCAATTTATATCCAGTTGTAAGTATTTCAAATGGAATTGGATTAATCGATAGGAGAAACTATCTGTTATATGACACATATAAAACGAAACCAATTAGTTACCGTGCATTAAAAATACAAACAAATATAATGCTTGAACATTTCAAAACAGTTTTATTTGAAATCAAATCTGTTTTAAGTTATAATTTCAATGGAATTATTTCTTTTATGATTAAAACTCATATTGACAACGGAAAGATTAAAAGTATGTTTACATCAAATGGTGATTTTAGTTCAATAGACTCGATATACTCATACAATGAATCTGGCGTAATTTGTTTCACTATAAATTTCAAGAATAATCTTAATATAAGCAATGGAGCGATAATGGCAACGTGTATCTCATGTTCTCCCGGAGAGTATAATCATGTAAATGCTATCACTCTGGTTGATGAATGTGAAAAATACATAGAAGGGACTAATTCTAATGAAGTAAGAATAATTATATAGTAGGGGAATCCCCTACTATTTAATTACGTTCTAAGCTGGAACATTGTCTCGTTACGATTATTCAGCGAAGTTGATGGAAGATCGGTTGCATTTTCGATAAATTCAATGTTACTCTCACTCAATGGGTAGAAAGACTCTAATACTATGAATGGATCATTTGGCCCATTTTCCTTATTATAAATTTCTATATAAATGTAAGTATCATCTGCATGAGCATCTCCAATATAGTAAACATTGGCAGTACCAGGTGAAGCATATTCGACAGTATTTGAATTGGAACCACCATTAATGCTTCCTGTAGCATTAAAATAAAGTGCAAAGTTCTTCACTATACGACCAATAGCAAAACCATAGCTATATTTTCCATAAATTGAAATTCTAAGATTCAAATATCTTGTGTTTCTAAATCTGATTCTCAATGATTTGTGAGACTGTAAGGCTGAACGTTTTATCAAACGTAATATGGAACTGTAAGACGGATAACATTTCCTATCCTGATCGCTCATTAGACCAGCGGTTATAGTCGAAGCTATTGGAAATAAATCAGCTTTCTTGATCTTACCATTGGTTCCATCGGACAATACAATATTAATGAATTCATCATTTTCCAAATTTACTACTGTAGTAGCTTCGTTAATTCTTCCCATACTATTCAAATAAAAGGGGCGTTTTTTTTGATTAATTTTTCGCCCTGATTAAACATTCTATTAATTATCTCTTTTTGTAAATTATAATTCTAAATACTATTCAATGTAACTCCGTCCGTTGCCGGGCTAAAATCTGATCGATTCTTTATAACGTATGCAGCCCCATTTTCCGACACATTAACCGTAACTGGCACATACATTAACCCGACCGAATCACCTGGCTTATTTAATTGAATATAATTATAGCCTTTCCCTTTATACAGGAATATTTTTGCTCGATCTGCAATAAAGAAGATCTTAACGATCCCACTTCCTCCATTTACAATCGTAAATTCAGTACCATACGACTCCCTTCCCGTACCAACACTCAGAGATACCAAATTCTGCGCATTGTCACTTTTGATCACATAGTTATTATTCTTTTTTGAAACGCATGAAAGATTGTTAGCAGTATGTACTATAAGTTCACTTTTTACACTTCCTTTGAAAAAACAATTATTGCCTATTATTTCTCCTGTTTTGAAATTAATCTGAAGATTAGGAGTGAAATCACTTGTTCCAAAGCCCTGATATGCGGTAGTGGAATTTCCTGCTGAATCAGTGCCCTGCTGCGAAAACATGTAATCACCGTAGAAAATAGCCGAAGCCAATTTTGCAAAATTCGTCATAAGAATTTCGGTAAATATTGTCTTGTAATTCTCGAATGGAATCCAAGTCGCGTTTTCACCATGCTGCGCATAGTCCGTTGCCGGATTTAGCCCAACAACGGAAATACTATCATTCATTACGTAATAAGTTTCCCCAGGCTCATAATAAACAATAGGAGTCTTATCGTCCGTTGCCGAATACCCTACTGTAGAACTCCAGACTCCGGCCGGATAAGGTAATCTGCCCCGTCGACCGGCAGGCCCAGGTAAACCATCTTGACCGTTCTGAGCATAGTTCATGTGTACAACAGGAACAGAGAAGCCACTCCATTTCCCATTCTTTTTAGCCCGCATTGACATCAATTCATACGGTAACTCTTTTGTCGTACCTAATGGATCATCAGTCCAAGGCTGCAAAAAAACAAAATACGCAGTGTTTGTTATAAGTACACTTGAATTAGCTGGCCGAGCTTTGATACATTTATAATACCTGTCACCTGATATATAAATAGCACCGGCAACTTGAGACTGAGAAGCAACAAAGCTTCCCCGGTAATCTTCAGTTATCTCAAAAGGCTGAGGTATGAAATCGTCAGCAACAGGATCACTCTCAGGAGTGAACATTGTTTTACCCGTACTACGTCGAAAAATATACTCCTTATCCCCCGAATCTGCAATATATCTCGCAGGTCTTGACCAGGAACCATATTCCCATCGTGCCGCAGTCTTATTATAAGTAGCCATTGCAGAAGATACCCAAATTTGCTTTTCATAGGCTATATAATATTTTATATTATCCTCATTGGCATTAACAGACGCATCCTTTTTATAGGCCACATCAATAAAATGTGTTCCTGAAGTAGCAACGACCTGATCCGCAACTCCGCTTAAAGTACCGGAATAACGATCATAATAAGTCCCACCATCAATCAACGTTTCGTCCACTTTTCCAACAATACCGAAATCACAATTCGCCTCAGTACTTATTCGCATAATGATCCTGACCACTTGATTGTTCTCAGTCGTTTTGAAGCTAACCCGATCTTTATAGAACCCGGTCGGCCCAGGATTTTTTGGTGAAATCCTAACCCCACCTGAAGAATAGAATTGACCGGAATAGCTTATTTTTTCAAGTGATGGAAAATTTGCATTTTCTGACCAACCTATAGGAATAGAAGCTGAACCTGATGGAGTTGAAGGCTCCTTGTCAGACTGAATGAAAATCTGTTTCAAAAATGTCCCATCGCGTCCCGATTCTGCCGCCATTTGTACATTCCAATGACCACCTACTACTAATTGCTTCATACTACGATTTTGTTCCTGTTACAAATCCAGTAATACTTCCACCTGCCATTTTCACATCATCATAAGTGACCTTACAACCGGTTGTAGTCGGAGTATTTTTCAATGTGATTGCCTGGCCTTTTGCCCCTGTCGTGACAGTTGCAAAAGAGAAACCGGTAATAATTTCTCCTGTGCCTACCCGTTTTACTTTATAAGAGATATCCACTGAATTTGTCGCTCCAGTCGAAGTTAGCTGCGATGGCCCGGAAAATTCAGAGACTATAAAAAACGGATCTGTTTCGTCAGATAGCTCTACCAGAGCTTCAGCAGCAACAACACCAGCAATAATAAATTCACATCGTAAAGTCAATCGTGAATCAATATCATTCGCAGTAATTGATACGGAATTAGCGGTTGAGAATGAAGCTGTAGAAGGCATTTTATACCATTTTAGAGTATATCCGGACACTACTTCCGAACCTCCTTTATACAGTTTAGGAGTAACAGACACGGAAGGATGTTCGGAATCGACAATACCCCCGTTTGTTACATATAGGAATCCATTATACGTTGAATCTGAGTATTCCGAAATCGCTAACGAAATATCTGAATTGAAAGCCAACGTATGCCCGGACGCTTCGACATCTCCTTCCAATCGTATAATATCTGCATCCATATTGGATGCTCCGGCCAAGTTTCCTATAATTTGTAAAGCTGGTACGTTTATAGCACCGTTATTATACGTGACCTTTTTCGCTTTGTTTGCAATGACTGCCGGGGCAGTCGCAACATTTGACGCATTAAACGTCACCAATACACCATTATAGTACCATTTGTCTGTACCGGCAACTATAGGTTTAATTGTATTTTCATTTTGAGAACGTGCAACAGGATAGACAATAGGCTGGTTAGCTGCCACACTCCAATCCGGAATACATTTCCCTGTTCCTGGTTGGAACATCTGCACAAGCGGTTTCGTTGACCGGATATTTCCAGAGATATTGTCACCGTCCACGACCATGCCACAAAACCATGAACCTCCCACATTACTCATGTTCAGCCTCCTTTCCGTCTGTTTCTTCCCCCTCCGGAACAATAGATTCTTCAGGTTTAAAAATAGGTTCACCAGCATTTTCAATAACATCTTCATTATTCACCACACTTTCTTCTTCACCCAGTTGATTACCACCCTCCTCAATCAATAACATGGCTTCCTGCTCAGATATAACCTGCCCACCTATACCACGTGTTATTTCTTCAGGTTCAAAACGAATCATTCTCAGGTCGCTTTCATTAATAATAAAATCACCATCGCCAGTACGGTAGCGCACATCGATCACACCAGCACGTTTGGCCACATCAGCCGAAACTTTTAAATACTTCATTTCTCGCATATTAATAACCTATTAAAATTTCATTATTCTTATCTCTTAAAGGATCACCATTTTTGTCTGTTAGCATTTCATAAGGCCCGTGCGCATAAACAACCGGATATATCATCATCTGTTGTCCTCCTGTTGTTTTTAATTCAGATACAGGAAGAGTTACCTCCGTACCATGCCCGACTTCAATAGCCGAGGAACCGGCAGCCGAACTCTTTTTAAACCATTTCACAAAGAAGTACTTTGCAATATTCCCTTTTGCAACTTCTTTACCATTATAGAAGATCCGGACATGATAACTCATCGTAATCATATCCTTACGGATTGCCGTACCATTCGGGCTAAAAGCCTGAGCAGTAACATGCGGCATTTTCCATACTATAGCCGTTTCTGCAAATACTTTATCATCATCCGGATTGGAAGGTTTAGCGCCAGTATAATACGCTCCCCGGCAACGGATAATCGTTTTACCTATGTTATCCGCATCCAACCTCAGTGTTGCAGTGCCCTGTCCGGACACATATTCTATATTTAGCTCAGAAGAGTCAATCAGTTGTTCTACTCCATTCACTACTTTATACCACCAGAAAACTGCATTACCGACAGCAACATCTTTCTCTCCCAACTTCAATGAAGCCTTAATGTCAATCATATTAGAATCAGTCAGCGGATTATATGTGAACTTTGTCGGCCTATTGAGATACAATGAAACTTTTTCATCACTTTTCTGAATGGTATTCAGGTTTACGGTAGCCTGATAAATAATAGGAAGCCCGGTACGTGTATCTGTATAAGATGCCCTACAGACGATCTGTATAGGAGAATCAACTGGAACATTCTTAGCAACAGTAAGCGTACCATCCGCATTAACAGTATATCCCGGCGTACTTGAAGAGATAGGTGTATTTTCTGTATTCTCATACCAGGTCAGTGTCAGTGTGCTGCTTTTATCGCCTGAAGGAATAATCTTATCCGGATCAGAGATATAGAGTTTAGCACACAACTTCATTGGAGTTGTGGCCCGGTTAGGAATATACTGATTAGCGTTTGTATAGTAAAACTGAGTTAAGCTACCTCCCCCATCAATGACAACAGAAAAACTGCCATGCAACGGAGTGTATATCGTGCGCATCGATAGCGGCTGTACATCTGTTATTTGACCTTTCATATCAAGCAATTACTTTATTTACAATCGTATTTATAACTTCACCGGCATTATCCCGCACATAAGCCGTACAAATAAATTCAGTTTTACGGCCCACTCCCCAGTTACTACCCATATCATCATTACCAATTACCAACAAACGCCCAGTATTAGCATGTGCAACAGACCAGGCATTATCCTCTGTCACATTACCAGTGTTACGAGTCCACGACCAATCCGAACCAATGATATCACCACTTATATCAGTATTTCCCCAATAAACGGCAGGAGTGACCTCGGTCGATACACGTCCGGAAAAAAACATATCTCCCTGTGAAGAAACAAAGCGCATCGTGAGATTACCGTTACCCTCTATCATAGCCCAATCCGTAGAGTTCCAGCGGGGTTCTTGAAGCGTATCAGATACAAGACATTGCCATTTACAGCAAGCATGATAAATTACATCAATAATTTCATCAGTTGAAAGATAAGGCTCGTCACCGGCAGCAATTTCAGACGACCATTCTCCCCGGAACCGTTCCTGCCTGACTACCTGCCCTTTATAATTGATACGGATTAAATCCTGTATTGCAATACCCCTGCAATAGATATAGCTATGCAAATAGTTAATAGGCAGATTATCAAACAGAGACAAATGTTTCAACCGCCCAATAATCACCGCATAGTTCCCCTCCTCTAAAACAGGCTTTGTCACACCATCAAGCATACAAATACAATGCTCGTATGACGAGATATACCAAAATGCTTGCCGATCCACATTGACCGGATTGCCCCGCCTGGTAATTACCATCTGCTCCGCAGGTGGATAATTACGACCTCCCGGAACTTCCGCATCAGGATAGAGTGAAACAGTGATCGCATTGGCAGGTATATTCGTATTGAGTACTCTAAACCAAGAGGAATAATACTCCACCGTACCGGAAAGATCATTCACCATTCCGTAGCAAATATCATGCTCGTCAAACCCCGTAAAATCATTCTCCCATCTTTTCCGAAGAGTTAACCGATAAGTCGTTGCATCTATTTTTTCAACAGAATCAATCGTTCCGGATTCCGAAAAAGAAAAATCCCCCTCCTGAGCAACTTGCCGGTTAAAAATCAACTCGAACACTTCAAGCGCATTTCGAACCTGCAAACGGCCTGTTTGTATTCTGCCATCCGGAGCAATTATCGTACCTTTACCCGCAGTCATTGAATCAACAGCTTCTCCAACTTCCAGTCCCCCCAGGAGACGGAGCAAGAAATCTGTTGAATCCGGTTGGTCTTTCCGAATAAATTCCCCTTCCCCAACACCATTTATAATCGCCAACAAAGCATTACCGACACGGATGGCCGAGTTAGCCCCCGCTTTTTTTTCATCACGGATCTGCATTGCAAGTCTTCTAAGTGTCTCTATAGTTGCTGCCATTAACAAATATTTTTCACGAAAGTAAAAGGAACCGGAACAGAACAAAAAGACATTACCGGCGTGAATGGTGTCCCCAGGCATTACTCCTCAAAGTAGTACTTCGATGATGTTCAGCTTTATTTATCGCGTCAGATATCATACCACAAAACTCTTCCCCATACATCCAGGACATTTGCTCTTTAAGTACCATATAGGAAGCAAAGTAAGCCCGGCTAAACCAGGGGCGCGGCTGACGAACCGGAGTAAAACCGAGATCCCCACCATTACCATGAGAAAATCCTTTTCCTACTCCCATGTCCTGATAAATTCCATACTCAACAAAAGAGTGCATGATACGGGCATAATCAAAAGAAGCACCCTGATACGAAACAGAATCCTCCATGACCGAATGATGCAAGCTCCATGTGTCCCATACCTGAAGCCGTTCAATCTTTTCCCTCCAGATATCCACCATCATTGTAGTCCAGGCTTCAATATATTTTTTCCGGTCTTCCGGAGCGGCCATCGGCCTGTCACTCTTCCCACTCGTCCGGTTCATAGCTCAAATCAATCGGTTCATCCACATCGACAATGAAATACAATCCCGTACACCCGTTCAGAAAGTATTTTTCCATTTCCCGAAAATGGATACGGTCTGTATTCAAATAAATCAAATCCTCCAAGAGCCTTTCTTTGTCCACGAGCATCCGGCTGCATATCTTATCAAACAACGTCCGGCAGATTCCCATAGCTTCATGCCTTTCCGCCATATCGTTAAACTGATACCTTTTCAATAGAAATACAGTAAATACACGTCTTTTGAAAAATCCCCCGTTCCGTTGCACTGTAGTGCCGTCTGTCGTGTCATCCACACAGAAAAAAGAGATATTCTCTGACATTTCATTCAAAGCTTCTTCCATCCCCCCCAACCCGGCAACCCGGCAGAAGAAAAAACCTTCTGATCTGGCCAGTTTGCTCTTAGCGTGTACCGCCTTGAAATATTCGTAACCATCAAAACTCGTCCTGGTATCCATTACCTTTTATCCTCCAGTTCTTTTAACTCCCTTGCCTTCTCATTCAATTCCGTTAATGCCCTCCAGGTGTCCGATGCCAGAATTACATTTTCTTTCGTGATATCCCCACCAGTGAGCGCACGGATCTCATTATTCATAATTGATTCCATATCCGGTGTATCTTGCTCAGAATCCCCGGATTCCACACGTTTAAAGAAATAATTGAACTTAGAAGAAAAAAGGTTCTTCAGTGAGTAATACCAAGCCAATACTGCATATTTTTCAACCTCTGAAAGATTGGAGTTTTGTGCCTTCCGGTTATCCTTATCATGGTATAAAATTGAAAACAAGGAATGAAGTAAAGCGTCATCCTGTGTCTGCAAATAGCCCTGATAGTAGTTCTCAGCAGCCAGATAATCACCAAACGTCACGTCCCTGAAAAGAGAATCTACCGCCCGGTATTTCCTGATCCGTTTTAAATTGACCACCTCGTTTCCGGATTCACAAAGAAACTTCAGGATCTTAATGAAATACTGCACCTCCCATGCCTGAAGAAAAAAACGCTTTCTCCGGAACCAGTCACGTTTAACACTACACAACCAACCGGCTTCCGTTTTTTTGTGAACCCTAATTTTGCAGAAACGGATAAAGCAATATACCTGAAGTTCCTGATCAGCAATCTCCTGTACTTTCAATCCGTACACATATCTGAGTTGTGTTTCTGTCAGTGAATTCCACTCTTTCGGTAAATTCAGACTAATTTTATCCGAAGAAGTAGACTGAATCATCTTTCTTATTTTCATAATAAGTCGAATGTTTTAATTTATAAACCTGGCTTCCTGCATAAATCTTAAAATCCGGAAGTCGCATTTCCATCGAATTAACAATACGCTCAAGCATATTGACTGCCGTCAAGTGATCTCCCTGCAACTCCAGTCCGATCACCCTTCTAAGAAAAGAAACCATCAGGTCATCGTCAGTCCCCCGCTCGATAGAATTCTTCCGCAACGATTGAATCAATTCTTTCAAATATTCGTCCGAGATGTAATCGCTGATCAGCATTTCGGCTGCCGTAATTTTCGTTCGCAACTCTAACAATCCGGAACGATGCAGATCCTTCATTCCAGCATACTGGCGAAGTTCTTCAGCATACCATATCAGCGAGGAAGTCAGAGCCTCGAACGTTTCTCCTTTCATCCAGACCAACCGCAGCTCTGAGCTATTCAGAGAAAAAAGGAATGAATCCACAGCATCATCAAGTACATTTTGTGCCTTTTGCTGCAACCGATCAACACGTTCTTTACTGGCCGGGGCGATGGCATTTGTGCTGACAATGCCAAAACCTGTAGGAGTCAGTACAAGATCCAGGAAAGGAATCGCCTCTATAAATGCACGTAACGAAACGATCAGTTCAGCTTGCTTCAATTGCGAAGCCGGAAAATCACCTATTTTCTCATACAGGGGTGTCCCTAACAACGTTCCTTTAATCCATTCTTCGGCATCGGAAAGATACACACTCATTTTATTGTAGATTTTTCCTGTGACATCTACAGCTATGGTTATAGCCCCCTCAAACTTATCCTTTGAATCTACTATCATACCGCCTCCAGTTCTTTTGGTTTAGCACTCTTTTTCTTCGCGTCTGCGTTCTCGTCCAGCGTGGATAATGTGATCATAGGTATGTCAACCTCAATATCCCATATCCAATTGTTATACCCCAAAATGACTATATGCGGTTGTGCCATGATATCGTGATAAGCGACTTCAAGTGCCTGTTTCAATGTGAACAGTTCCCGTTTGTCGCTTCCGGAATTATTTGATTGTGATTTACCTGGTACAGCTCCCACCATATTGGGGTGAATATTATCCGAGTAGCAAGCCATATTTGCCGCCTCCTGAATATCCTCACTCCAGTCTCCTCCCTCTTTGCTCGAATCGATCACATTGATACGAACCATGCGTGTTTCATTTCCGGTAGGATCGGTATAGAATCCCGATATCCAAACCTTTCCGGAGTTTTCGATGCCCGTAACAAAATTCTTGATATTCTCTTTTTCCTTCTTGATACGTTCGACAATCTTCTCTGGATCAGTTATTTTCTCATCTCTACACAAATTATACCAGTAATCACGGTGTACCTCCACCTGGTATTTTACCCCTGCATGATTCTTGATCTTAGCTTTCTTGCCCTTTGCAATCAGTTGCTTAATCGTGTACCAGTCCCCCCGAAAAATAGCAGCGTAGTAGGGATGCGGATAATAAGGACAACCAGGTGTAGGGAATTTACATAGTATAGCAAATTTTCTCTCCTTAGTACGTGGATAAGCCTTTCCATCCATTCCCGGTTCACGTCCCATCAGCATCTCAAGATCGCCCCAAGGGTCTTTTTCGTCTAACAAGGGGATGACCTCCACATTCGTATCAGTTACAGTTTTACGCCAGTTCGCGAAGAAAACATGGTTAATCTTTCCCATCCTATCGGATTTTTCAAAACGGCAATTACAAGCATCCTTATGCCGAACCCGAACGATACTTTTTCCATCTGCCGAAAGAATCACAACAGCAATTGAGAAGAAAAAAAATTTCATATCCGTAGATTGCTCCAGAAAAAATGAAGGATAAGCATTTCGGATCATAAAAGTCCGTATCTCTTTATCCTTCGTTTTCTGTTGTGTCTCCATATCCCGATATACGATCCCGGCTCCATAACAGGTCAGAACATTGAAATGCTTATTCTGACTCATTACTTCATCCTTGCCGATCAGCTTCATTATCGTGTATGGAAGAAGGTTATCTTCTCCCCAAGGGACATAACTATAATTTTTTAATTTACCTGGCAATGCTTTTGGGGTAATATCCGCATCCTCGTCAAAAACGTCTGCCGTGTCTTCAACGGTAGACATTTCCATAGCTACCTTGCTGTCCGCAGTTACAGAGAATATCTCCCCCCCGAAATCTATTTTTTCAAAAAAGTCTTGTTTGTTCATAAGAATACCTCCAATCCATTTATCTCAAATATACAGACATCACGCACTTCCCGGATCTGTTTATTCGGGAACCTTAATTTCCTTGTACCTCCACGGAAATAGCTTGAGAAACAAACCACTTCGGTATATTCAAGAATCTCCCCGGTTGACATTTCCCATACCTTCAGGTCAACAGGATCTTGTGAATCCAAGATTTTACGTGCCTCATTTATATGTATTGCTCTCATAATTAATTAAATGTACGATCAAAAGTGCTATCGAATATCCGTCCGGCACGTGTTAAACTAAAGATGTTGTGATTGCGCTGCGCATACCTGTATTCAAAATTGATAGACGGCAATTCATCAGGCGCATTGCTTCTCACAATTTTCGATTCCGTGATAGTAACCTCCTTGCCTGGAATGTTGCCATGAAGTAAATAAACCTCTTTGCTCCGGAACAGATCCTCCACCCAATTAGCCATCCCAGTAGTGAGGATACCGGTGTTAGCCTTGTACTTACGATTTTCCGCAATCTTATAGGCCCTGTATTTTCCATCTATGTAAGCAATATTCCGTTCGAACTCCGGTTCCAACTGAAAAGTTCCTAAACAATAAAAGGTTTCCTGGCAGCCAAAGGAATTCGTAAACAGCAATACCGGATTAAAAGGCGGATTCAGCTTATCGATCAGAAATTTTTGCAGCCGACCTCCGGCAACAATAGTATAGCTCAACAATTCTTTTCCTTCATCTTGCATGAGTGCCGGGGAAACTTCAACAGAAACTACCTTGTTTAAATCGTAAATTCTGGCCAACTCTTTTATTTTTGTTTCTGTCCTTCCATTCACAGAATAAAGAATACTCGCACTAACTGAAGTAGCGGTTCGACAAACCAAATGCAAATACTCTTGTCTGGTTATCGATGTTACTTTATCCCCGACAAGCAGGGTTAGAAAATACGAATCAAGAAAAGATCCTGCATCCATATCAATCTCGGCGGCACAATATTGAACGGTAAAATCCTTCTCCACTTTGGCAGAAAGTCGATCATTGATAGAGTAATGAAAGGTTTCAATGAGAGACACATACAGATAAGAATCCAGAAGTTCCGACAAATCACGAATCCTGATAATTCCAGTAGAATCCGGAACATACGTTTCATGCAGAATTTCATTTTCTCCAATCGAAAAAATAACTTCCGCAGAACCGGCATTTGTAGTAAATGTAAGTTCCGACAAATCAGAACTTAACACATAATCACTTAAATCAGAAATAACACTTACCATCTTTTTTTTGAGCTAAAGTAAAGTTCTGACAAAAGCCATAAAAAGACACGCAAGCACAACGAACGTTGTAGACGATCGCTATCGGCGTCAGACAATCTAAATACCGCTTTTTCCCTCGCGGGGGTCGCTGACGGGATTGTACTATAGCATAGCGTTAAGTAGTTCAATCCCGTCAGCGGGCCCCGCGAGGGCGACCGCAAAAAGGGCATACCTATCCATCCGATAAGTACGCCCTATAGCCCATTTGCTCCCATCTGTCAAGCTTTTGCAGAGAATCTGATAAATTGTATGTTTTGTGCCGGGACTGATTTAACAGGCTGAATAATCCCCTCTACAGGCAACGGCTTTAAATCTTCCACCGTTGCCGGGGCTGGTTCTCCATTATTAAATTCAACTTCATAAACGGTTGGTATCTTGGTAAAACTATCCACAATAATACACCATCTATGCCAACAGACGTTAGATATAGTATTCATGTGTAAAACCTCCCCATTTAAAGAGTTTAAGCACAAATTAATAATAGCCATCAAGCAACATGTATAGGAGATGTCAGCACCTACAAAAAACTGCTTCCTGTCTTTTTCTGCTGCCGATAACAGCAAACGACCACTACCACACGTTGGGTCATATACTCGTGTATCTCCGTCCTTTCGTCTGTTCTCCGGTTGCCTGGCTGTTAAGAGTTCAGCCATTAAGTCAGAGACGGAAAAAGGTGTGAAAAACTGCCCATTCCTTGCATCGCTCAAATGTTCTTCAAAATAATCTCCAAAAGGGTCTTGTAACGGATGTTCGTTTATTTGTATCACAAGAGATGCAAATGCCTCCGAAAACAAATTTAATTCCTCTTTTGAATACGGCTTTATCGTTTTAAAATAAAGTTCCTCCTTGCGCCCCATTGACAGGCAGCACACAATTATTTGCAAAAAGTCATCAAACACTTTTGCCCGTCCGTGTTTCTGAGAAATACCTTCCAGATATTTCCCGTAAGGTTTTAAATCAAGATTCTTTTTCATGTACTTGCAGATTTGAAAAAACGAAGCAAATCGGGTAAAAATCTGCCGGGTCGATATCTTCGTCTGTATTACTATCACCCTGTTCTTTCTTCTCTATTTGTTTTGGCGCACCCCACAGGCAAAGGGCATGAGAACCTTTTTCTATTCGTTTTCCTTCTTTATTCCACTGTTTGAGTGTCTTTAATTTCGTATGCCCCGATTGTGCATAAATTTCCTTTAGCCCCTCATTCACCGAATCTATAGCACCTTCTTTCACAAGCACCTGTAACGGTTTAGACAAACCTTTTAAAATCTCTCTTTTTTCCTGAATTGTTTTTGCTGAATCAAAAATATTTTCCATATTTGCAAAACGTTAAAAATTAAACTTCGTTTGATTTTTCCCCCTATGGCAGTGCGAATGTCACAGGGGGATTTTTTTTAGATACGTGCTTCAAGTTCCGCCCGTATTTCATCTTCTGTTTTTTTCAGATGGTCGTTTAAGTCATTCATCCAATCAGTTAAGAGCTTACCAATAGAAACAGGGTTTGAGGTAGAAATCGTTAATCCTTTTGCGTCAATTAGGGTCAGTTGAGCGTTATTCTTATCGTGGGAAATAGTAAACGCTTCGAGCTGTTTGCGCTTTTCTCTAATCTCTTGGTACTTCTGACGGAGTAAATAAGTCCTGTCTGCCTTATCCATTAACACGTCAATACTCATTACAACAGGTGATTTTTTAGGAGCTTCAAAAATCGTCTCTTGTTTAGCGGGCTTTTCTTGAGGTTTTTCTTTGACTTCGGGTTTTTCCTGTGGCTTCTCCTGAACGGGTGTGGTCGGAAGCAATAATAACGGTGCTTCTTCTTTCTTGTTACTAACTGGATTACCCAACACTGCGGCTTTGTTAGCCTGTGCGCCTTTTGCGCCTGTTACATTTGTTTTCATTTTGAAATACGTTAAAAATTAAACATTTAGGGATTCGGGTGCGAACCATATCCCTTTTGATTACATTACAAATATACGAAATATATTTCATTCACACAATAGATAAAGTATTGTAATACAAGCACTTGCATGCATAAGTAATGAAAACAAGTATCAAAAACAAGTATATTGCTCTACAAGCAACGAAAAAAAATATTTTGACTTATAAAAACTATTTCCAAAAATTACGCCTTAAACAGCACTAAATCAATCCATTACCACCGCTATAATATAAAAAAGGTTAAAGTGTTTTTTATATTTTCCGCTGCTCAAAAACAAAAAGCACTGATAATCAGCCATTTTCACACAACACAATGACGCTTTTAGCGTAACATTCTCGTAATCGAGCCCCCACCGCCCTCAGCATCTTTGCGTAATTACCTCTTTCCCTTTTGCGGAATATGTAACATATATTTACCAACCGGACGGTAAACGAGCATCACGCACCTGCGTGATACCGCTTTTGGTAATTACCATTTATTGAAATAAAACAAAAGAAAAGGCGGTGCTTTCGCACTGCCTTACCTGAAAGGTGTGTCCTATCTTAGAGCTAACAGAATGAAGATGTACCGTAATACAACACTGATTGTTGCGGGAAACGTTCACAACCGATCAATAAGGTATCAAACGCATCAGAACCGTCCGTTCTATTCTCCAGTCTATCTTCCTCGGTTTCAGCTAATTTTTCTCCACGCTTATCCTTGTGCCCGTTATACCATCCGGCCGTCTGTACTGATATGATAAGATCTTCATTGTTTTGTTCATTAATGAAAGGTATCATACGTGCCTGGCCAGCAAACATTCGATTGATCAACAAATACTTCTCCTGGTGTCGCATAGGATTACCAAGATAAACCGGAGTAACTTTCCATCCATGAGCTTCAAACTCATGTGTAATGACATACAGGAAATCTTCATCATTGACAGCATAGTTACTACCTAATGCAGTACTATCATAATAGAAAATAACCTCCTTACACTTATGATGGCGGTAGTATTTGCAGAAGTCACCAACCAGTTCTCTCAATTTCCGTTCATACTTGACATAGAAGCTTTTAAGAATATTCACCCTTCTGCCATTTGGTTGAGCCGCCACGATCCAACTGATGTTCCCATTGAAATCCATACCAATACAGATAGGAGCTTCCCTGTTAACATCCGCATCTTGGAGGGAAGATTCATCCTTGACCGTATCGAACATGTACTCAAGCGAATCCAGATAGCTATTATCCGTTGCATTGTACTTGTGTCTCTCAGTCATGGATGAATAAAAACCGTCCTTAGCAATTCCAATCCGTTTACAGAGAATAGAAGTTTGAAAGGTCAGTGGGGTGAGATCCCGTTTCATCTGATTGATATAGCTCTCCCCTAATATTTCCATATTCAGAATAGAAGAGTATTCTTTATAAAAAACCGCCACTCTCCTTAGACGAGCCAAATCGGTATATAATTTACGAAGATAATTGCGTAAATAAGCAGGCGGTTCAATTCCTTTCGACTGTAGTTCCTGTACACGTGATCTGATACGCCAGATCTCATATACAGTTCCCTGAATGATCTCGATGAGTTCCGGATCACATTTATCTTCATACGACAAGAACCAGGAACCCTTCTTAGTAACTGGCATATCAGATATGACCAAAACCGAATGATGATAATACCTATCGCCATAATGTAACTTGATACCTCCGTTGGCCGGGAAAGTCTCATCTTTCAGCTTTTCATAATTAATAAATTTCGCTTCGTCTATGCCTACGCCATCCAACGTCATAGAATTAGAAGTACCGGGCCTGTCCTGAGAGATAAGATAAGCAATAGACCCGTTATACCATGAAATAACATGCTCCCACTCTTCAGGTTCTATTTTTGGTTTACCGAATCCGGCAGCTTTCGGTGGCTTAATGCCAACATAGAAATGTACATTACGCTTATATCCCCAGTCTTCCAAAGCTTGCAATGTACCAGGAAGAGTGTTTGTCAGCCCTCGTTTATAAGTAGATACCACCAACCCTATCGAGCATCCCGGCATACGCTGAAAATTCCTCAGTAGCCAGGGAGCCATCACACCGAAAGATTTACCCAACCGCCGTCCGCCAACAAACACTGTCGTATTCGCTCCGGTGAACATTACTTCCTGTTGTGGAGCATTGAAATAGACTTTAATGTATTTTCCCTCTTTTACATCACTCTTTTGTACCGGCATCGCTATCAGCTTTCAGGTTAAATAATTCATCTTCCCGGTAGTCCGCTTCCTCCCATCTCACGTCCTCCACATCCTCATTCCAGTATTGTTTGATTTTCTTTGCAATCTTCTCTTTGATGTTAGGAACAGGATTAATTCCGATGACTGTCGGATCTGAGGTTGGTTCGAAAGGTTGCACCGCAATGATCTCCCAGGGATTATCTAAAATATCCTCTTTATCAAGTTGATTATATTTCGCATATTTGTCTGAAGCTGCAACCATTGACTTTGAATCCTTACGGCGTTCCGCAATCTCATAGGCTTTAAGGATCATGTTATTGAACTTCCATCTGTGATAATCCTTAGAGGCTTTATTCAAATCACCCAATAAAGTCTTAATTATGCGTATATCCTCATACGCAGCCGACTTATGTACGCCATAACGTTGAATAAGCTCCGTTACTATTTCCTGATCTTTTTTGGATGGAAACTGCAACCACATATTATACATATCACGAATACGCAAAATGCGCTCCTGCAAAATTGCGGGAACGCCCTTCTCATTCATGGTATTAATATCATCCCAGAGTGAAGATTTGCATATTTCAAGAGTCTTAGGTATCGGCATAACTATGAATCTTCATCATCATCCATCTCAAGCAAATAGTTAGAAGTTAACTGGACGGCCAACGGAGATCCTACAGTTGCCAATTCAATTTCCTGTTTCCGGAGCGAGAGCGAAATTTGCGCTTTAGCCTTCCGGTAAGCAATTGATACCGGTGAATGTTTATCGGCAATATCTTTTCTCAAAATATCCTCGTCAATTCCCATCAGGGCAGCCATATCGGAAACCTTCGTCAAATAGCCGGCATACTCTTCAATCTGTTCTATTTGCTGTTGTGAATAATCCATTTAACTGTATAGTTTTAGTAGAAATAAAGTCGCTCAATGCGCAATAGAAAGTGTCGAACACATTTTTATCCGTAGTAATGATCCCTCCTTCAGTCCTGTTTCCACGTGTTTGGTTTTGCGAAGTACAAACGGCAACCTGCCATTTATCGTTAGATATCAAAATGATTTTAGAATGATTCTCACCCAAATAAACATCATCAAAAACATTGGAAATGAAATGATATAAATTCTTTGTTTTCTTGGATGCCTTCAGGTCTGTCACCATCGTTGCATGTCTGATAAAACCTTTTTTGCGAAAATGGAATATTTTACGTAAAAACTCCTCCGAAGTGGAGAAAGTGGTTATGTAAACATCTGCCGGGCCCGTTTCGACCAGAATCTTTTCAATGACATCAAAAAGTTGTATCCGGTTATCAAGGTATGATTGAAGCGGACACCGGGAAAGAGGTTTCAATACTTCATTTATAATCCGGTTCATGCCTTCAGCCCCAATGCAACAAGTTCAGCCTTTTGCTCTTCTTCGATTGCGCATCCGGCAGATAGAATTTCATTGTACCGAGCCTGCATTTTTTCAAGTAACCCGTAATATTTAGGCATATCCTGTTTTTCCTTCAGATCGGCCAGTTTCTTTTTATTTGTAGAAAGATATTTCCTATTGGCGGATACCCTATTGGCATCAACCGGAGCACTGTTACTTTCTACTTTCGGAGTGTAATGGTCATATTTGTCCCAATTCTCACGATATTTGGTATCCGTATCAGTAAGAAGCTTCAATACTTCGTATCGATCACAAGCCGGAGCATCCCCCATAAGCTTCAGTTTTTCATGCGTAGACCTCATGTGCTTCGCCAGTTCCCCATTCTCCACCCACAATGCCTTTATACTTTCCGGAAGATCGTCATGATCTGGGCGTTTACCCAATGCTATCAATCCGGTTTCCGGATCTGTTACTTGTGCAATCTCATTCAATGTCGAATTTTCTATCTGCGGAATAATCTGAGTTTCCATCTCAACAATTCCGTTAATAGTCATCCCGTCAAGCCTTATTTTCAGATATTTATTCAACTCGTAGAAAAGTTTAGCTTTATGTGTTTCCGGACGACGAATAACATTTTGAAAAAAAACCCTATTCCGGTTTAACTGAAGCAACATGGTAGCCCCCTGCTGGATGTCTCTCTCATTTTCCGGAAGGCTCAAATAAACTTGTAGATTTTTTGTAAATTGCTGATCCATACTATTAAAATAAAAAAGGGTGCGAATTACACCCTTTTGATTTAAACTAACTCAAATTAACTCTCTCCGGATGCTTTTATCGTGCCTGTACTCGCATCAATTGTACCTGCTTCACAAACAATGTCCCCGGTATAGAAGGGAGCCGGACAAACATCTGTTACTTCAACTTCTATTGTAGTACCCGCCTTATCCGTCACTGCTCCTCCTAATTCCTGTTTACACTTCGTAACCGTTTCAAACATCTCATTTCCAAGTGTCCGGAACTTGCCGTTTTTCTGCTGTACCAGGTAAACGAAATCATCGTTGTTGGCCAGCTTGCAAAATGCTGTAGCTTCTTCCTCCGTACCCGGATGCTTGAACGTGGCTTTATTCAACGAAGTCACCGATGGGCGTTCTCCCTGCGCTTCAGAAGTCACCGGGGATTCATCTACCAGAACTTCAATATAACGGAATTTAGCATCCGCAACAAGGGTAAAACTCCCCTTATAAGTTACAATCTCTGAGATAGATCCCGATTCCTGCGCCGGGGCATCGGGCAGTACGGGGAACAAAACGATCAGATGTTTAGGAATGTAATACAGCCTTTTTCTGATACCAGGCAGAATTGTCTTTCCGGTACACCACTCCAGTGACTTATACATATCTTTTTTCTCACATGGCATAATAACCTCCTTTCTTAAATAGCAATGTCAGTACCCATCTTAGCAACCAACAGGCGTTCTTTTGAGATGGACTCGAACTCTACTCCGAAAAACATCGTAGCTACAAATTGCAAAACAAACGCTTTGAATTTTTCAATCTCAATCTGTTCCTCTTCTCCCAGTTGATTGACTCCAACCAACATATTGCTTTTTGTAGTGAGATGGATGAATTTTGTCCCTTTCTTATTCGATAATGGCACTAACTCACATAAGTTATCGCTTCCCTCCAGGAATGTCTTTTTATACTCCCTGTTATAAGGGGTGGCATTAACTGTAGCCTGGTAATCATCATTGTAAAAATCATACAATTTCTGAGGAATAAACAACTTTGTAGGAATGTCACGAAGCTCGTCATCAGCGGCCCGGTAAAGTGCCTTTAATTGTTCAACAGCATTGACACCCGTAATCGCTTCAGGAATAACATACAGATTGCCATTACCTGTACTGAGTTTGCCTGCTGTAACTTCTGAAGCCGTAATCGTATCAAAGCCATTAAATAAATCGACCGTTTTTTCACCGGCATCGTTCCGAACGGCCGTCCAAAGATTCTTATTGAGATTTTTACCCAACTTTCCACACAAAAATGCAACCACCATTTTTGTAATCTCAGTATTCTTCAACCCTTCTCCTTTAGTGATATTTGACCCCCACATTGATTGATAAATCTTATTCGGGGAAAAGTTTCTCACTACTGAACCAAAGTAAGTGTACAAAGTACGTGGATTCACTACTACATCCGAATCGTCCTCCCTCGTTTCAGAATACGGGCCGAATTCAATATCACCTGCCATTTCCCCAACCGTTTCGGCATATCGGATTCCAGGACGCAAGCTCATGTGTACTAAGGATCTTGATAATCCGTGTACAGGCATCATAAGAAATTCCTTTCTGTATTTATGCGCGGTCTTGCTTAAATCATCTCTTGAAAAAGTAACTGTACTCATTAAATTAAATCTGCTACATGGTTATATAAATCGCGAGAACGGTTGAAAATAGAATCCTCTTCATCTTCGGTATCATCATCACCTTCATCATGGATGGTGGTGGTATCATCACCGGGATTCCTTTTCAGGTTCTCAATCTGTTCTTTACTCTCTTGATTCTCTTTCTTCAGTGTTTCGAACTGAGCGTTAAGTTTTTCAATCTGTTCTTCAGTCAGATTTGCTTTCCCGTCAGTAAACACAAGATCTTGCACATTGAGAATCTCGTTAATGTGCTTAAAGTTGTTTTTCTTCATTACAACTGGATTTGTTGGTTGAATAATGTTTTCCTTTTCCGGAGAAAAAGATTTCTTTAAATCACTAAACTGTTTGGAAATAAAGGAAAACAAGTCACTACCTTTCCCCTCCGGTGGTTCAGGTAGACCATACACATTGAATTTTTCACGTAATTGATCGGTAACATTGACCTTGTTTGAAGAGCTTTGTATGATTTCATCAACAAATCCGAAGTCAACAGCTTCCTGAGCAGTCAACCAACGGTCTTCTTTCAACACATCAAGGATTTCGGCCACATTCTTTCCCGATTTTTTAGCGTACATACGTGCCAAAACCAAGTCAATTTTGTCGTTTTCCTTTTTGTTTTTCGTCAGTTCTTCGATGACAGAAGCTATCTGATCAGCGTTCATCATCCCCCAAGCATCCACCCAGTTTGAAACTTTGTGAGCCAGATAAAAGCCATTCTCATCCATACAAACCCTATCAGCACCCAAAGATGCAACCGTGGCGGAACTGGCATTAAACCCCATCAAATAAACTGTTACCTTACCGTGTTCTTTAAATTGCCCGGCCATATCCAGCCCGTGATCTAAAGAACCACCTAAAGAATTCATGCGTACAGCGACATCCTTTCCTTTATTTTCAGACAGTTTTTTCTTGACATACTGTTTAGAGTATGCCATAGGCCCGATAAAGCCATCAATATCAATCTGATAATTCATAAGTAAGTATAAAAAAAAGTTGCACTGCAATATTGCAATGCAACTTTACGACATTAACTAACCTTAAAAAAAGACCTTAATTATGGATTCTCAAGGTCGAAACAATATTTTTATACGTAATAGTGACTTCATACCCTTTTCTCTCTGAAGCAGAAGAGGGATTAATTTCTTTCCAGGTCATCAAAGGAAAAGGGCGGTTATCAGTACCTATTAAATACTGGCTCCCTTGTACCGTAGTTAAACGGAAGCAAAGGAAACGGTTAAACCTCTCCGGTTTGTCCGAGACAAAGAATGTGACTTTCGTCTCATAAAGATCCTGCCCGCCCTCTATTTTATACTGTACCTCACACTTACCAAGTCCTACCAAACAATAAGGATAGAAAGTCACTAACGGAGACACAATATCCCCTTCCTGTAACAGTCCCGCATCTTTAAGAATTAATTCGTCAGCAAAACAATAATCGACCGTTTTGATTCCGGGCAAGGTATTTCTCATATTTCGCACATTTTTAATATTTCTCTTATTTCTGATATTTTACTTTTGTTCAAAAAACGCCTTGAAGTCGTAACGAATCAAGCTAATTTTATGCCTTTTTCACGAAAGCGTTTTCTTATCCGGTAATATTTTTGCCGGATAGTCTCCCATTGCTCTTCTTCAATGCCATGTTTTTCCAACCAGGCATAGATCACATCAGTAAGGTTACAGTTCAGGTTATCAAGATCACCCAGCTCCGTCCACATGTTGTTCAGAAACACGGTTTCAAAGCTTTCGATAAGAAGAGCCTTTGCCCGTGGCGACAAATAGTTGTAGGTACGCGGATCTTTCTCTTTACTCCAGGGAATGGAAACGGTTAAATTAGTTTCTTCCCCGGTATCCGGACGGATATCCAAAGGGGTTTTATCAAGAAAGCGTTTGATCAACCTACATTCAGGTGTATCACGCGGTAATTCTACGGGGTTTCCAAATGCTTTTGTCAGCCATTGCGCCAGATACGGTTCTACTTTTAAGTATATAACAAAATTATCCATAATTTTAAATTTGAGCAAAAGTAACTGTAATTCAAGATATTAAAAAATAGATTATAAGTTTAAGTCTCTTCGTGGATACATACCTTTCCGTTCTACACTTTCTACAAAATCAGCAACGAACATAAAATACTATATATCAAATGATTAGATTTACTATTTTGTAGAATATACTGTAGAAAAGGTGTAGAAATGTAGAGAGAATGTAGATGATTTTAGCATTTAGAGCATTTTGTAGAAGAATGTAGAAGAATGTATTTGTTTTATTTACATTATAATTATCTGATTTATAATATTGTAGAAAGTGTAGAAGTTGTAGAACGTATTTTTCTCCCAACTGAAATGCCATTCTATTTTCATCCTGTATTTACCATCAGAACAAAAAAAAGCGGTAAACGTTCTACAACGCCTACCGCTGACTGGTCCGAACCAGGTATATATAGATTAATTGGCCTAATCGGTATATATATTGATATCTATGCCATAATTTTCCTTTATCATCTCATAATCAAAGCACATGGCCTGCTCAACATTGCTTGCTTTCTTTAACTCTACGCCAACTTCAGTATTTACTTCTTTCATCGTCTCGACTCCCTTCCTGATATCCTTAAACCTTTCTGAGTTCTTCATGCCAAGAAACTCCTTGCTATTTTCCAAGTAATACCTTAACGAACCTTCCGGAAGAATGGTGTCTCCCACCATCTTTCCATATTTCTTATACAACATGAAGATCCTTGTCTTTCTCAACATCAGAACCGGGCGTTCATTTATCCATTCAGGATTTGCAATATTCGTTTTAATACCTCTCAAATATTTGATCTTGTAGTCACCATCAATAAATATCTCCCCTTCTTGCTGAAGGAAAGATACCACATTCCAAAAGTTCGCCAATTCATTATTTGATTTACACTCTTTATTCTGCCGGACTATACCTTCAACGAAAATAGGGAGAAGATCCTTATAGGTAAATGGTAAATCAAGATAGTTCTCAAGTACTTTAAACGCAGCCAGAGGAGTTAACCAATTTCGCAAAATACGGTCTTCGATGGATTCCTTTTTCAATCTCTCCTGTAAGTCCTCAGAACATATTTTATATTGTGAGACAAAACCGAGTTCCATTTTGCTACGGTGTGAAAGGATCTGCAACGTTAAATGTGTCAAACCCATTCCCTGTATATTGGCCAGTTCATCGAACCTACGCTTTTCTTCCTTACTGAATTCCACTTTATTGAACGCAAGAAATATAAACCGGGAAAATAAAGCAATATCAGCCGTTGCCATCTCCTGACCGGACACAACCACCCCACAATCAACGCTGGTTATCTCCCTTTTCTTGTCACGATCCATATTCATCCTGCTGCGTCCGGTTCCGTCCCATAGACCTTTCAGGAACTCGCGTTTATCCAGGTCAATAGTATTTTTATACTCGTCAAGATGGACTATTGCATTGGCACATTGAGCAACGGCATCGGCCATCGCAGCGATTGTAGCGTTTGAAATGTTAGGCGGTGAGTTCTTTGGAATGAAAAAGCTCATTAAAGAATGACCCAGCTCCGACTTACCCGCACCTTTAGGCCCGAAGAGGTTCAAAATCGGAAAGTTCTTAGTGTTGTTAACTATAATATCCCGGAATAAGGTAGCCAGTAAGAAGCAAAGCCCCACTTTTGCATTATTCCCGAATACGGCAATCATCTTCGTCGAAAAGTCTTTTAAAGTGACCTGGTTATAATTCAGATGGACGAATCTTCTTTCAAACTGAAACAGTTTATCATCATTAGCATAAATGCGCGAGCTTGCAGGCAAATAGAAGTTCCCTTCTTTCTCAAGGCGTACAATACCATACTCGTCCACAGGATGCCATTTCCCATCATAAATACCATTACCAAATGCGTAGAAACCATTTCTCTGCCATCCAAGCTGAGTAATTTCGGTGGCTGTTTCCGTCTGCTCATAAAGAAATTTCTTTAGTTTGATCAACTCTTTCTCCGAAGCTTCCCAGATAAAGTTCCCAATCCCCTCGATGCGTTGCCGAAATTTCGACAGAGAAACAAGATCCTCTTGTTTCAATTCAATGATCTCCTCCTGCTTGCACTCATTTGTAATGCGGTACATTCTTTTAGGATTCAGCATATCCCGGATATGGAACATAGGTTCCATCGTAAAGTTGCTCCACTGGATCTCATTGTTATTGAATGAGTAGTAACCCCCATCATGGATGCAAAAGCCATATTTGCCTAAAAAATCCCGGTCTATCTTCCGGTTCTTCTCGATCTCCTTTTTACCATCCAGACGTTTACGCGCAAATTTCAGGGCTTTTTTCCATACCCCGGCCTCCTTGTAGAAATCCTTGACCTTACTCAAGTACATTTCCTCTTTCATTTCATCGTCTACGAGAATAATCAGGCTGGCTATTTCCTGTACGGCCGCATGTATGTCCTCAGTCGTTTCCTTTCCATCAAATAACTTAGTAGCGTACCAGGTAATGAAATCCTCTTCCTCAATCAATTTAAGCTTTTGAGGAGTGGTACAAAAGGAATCCGGATCATTCTTTTTCCCACCTTCAGCGTTAGGAATCTCTTTAACCGTCACATTGAAACCTGCTTTCAGGGCACGTGTTCCGTTTTTTATTACGGATTTAACACCTACGGGCAAACTATCCGGATTCTTTTTTTCATCAGCATCAGGAAGAAAACAAAGGTTGCTCGTCATTTTCTTCAATTGCTTGAGCTGCGAGTCAGTCCACTCACCGCCCAGGGAAGCAACCGTATTCGGAACCTTGATCAATTCCAACCTGAGAACATCCGGGCCACCTTCGACAAGATACAATTTATCCTGTTTGATCGCTTCCCGGAAAGCAAAATTAATACCGAACACTGATTCAGTCTTGTTATACAACAAAGTATTTGAAGAATTCAGATACTTCGGTTTTTCGTCCCCCATAGCGCGTGCCGAAAAACCAATCACGCGACCGGACTTATCATAGATGGGAATTATCGCCCTGTTTTTATAGAAATCCCATACCCGGCTATTTTTATCATCCGTACTCAAAAGCCCTAATTCTATCAGGAGATCGATATTCAATCCTTTGGCCTTTGCGTATTTCAGTAAACCATTTTTCTCAACCGGTGTTGCCCCTATCCCTATTTCTTCAGCAAACGTTTTTCCCCATCTATTAAATACATAATCAGAAACCTCCTTGTTGGATTTAAGCTGATCCCGATAAAACTCAGCAACCTTTTGATTGTGTATAAACAACGCTTCCTTATGTAGTTGTGCCTGTCTCTCTTGCGGTGTCGGTTCCTTTTCTTCCGGAACCGGTATATTGTTTTCCCTGGCCAACTGGTAAACAGCTTCCCGGAATCCTAAGTTCTGGTCTTTCATCAGGAACGTAATGGCATTACCACCTGTCTTACATCCCTGGCAATAGAAAAATCCCATTTGGGGATTTACTTGGAAACTCGGAGACTTTTCAGTATGAAAAGGACACAAGCCAATGTATCTTACTCCTTGTTTCTTCAGATTTACAGTCTTGCCTATTAGCTGCACAAGATCCACAGCATTTAGCACCTGATCTATAAAATTATCACTTATCATAAAGCCTTTTCATTATGTAATGTACATCGAGCAATATCCAGATGAGAATAACTTCCTGCCTGGATAAATCTTTAAGCGTATAAGCTACGAGTACAAATATCAGCAAAATATAGTATAGTAAAAAGTCAGTTCTCTTCATACAAATACTTCATTTCGAATCAGTTTCTTCCCTGATGGAATCCTCAATCAACTTATCAAGAACCTTCCTATCCTTATATGCCACAGCTATTTTTACCATCCCGTTTTGAGGTTTTCCACGTTCCAATTCGATCTCAAGATTATTGTAGTAAATCTTCTCCATCATCCTTGCAACGACCCCTGTATCCATTTTAAAACAATCCCGGAACATGCTCAGAATAATTTTGGCGGTTCCTCTTTGGCCGGAGAAACGAGCCTATTAACACGCTCTATTTCATCATCAACAACCTTCTCCTGCTTTTTACAAGCGGTCAACGCCATCGAGGAACGTGAACGGGAATATGTTGTCTGTAAATATCGCAACTTAACTACTGCGTCAAAAAATTGTTTGTGATCCATGTCATATATATTTCTTTTTGTCATAATATACAAATCTCTGTCCCCTATTCTAAAGGCTACATCCATTTCCTCAATAGTAGGGAAACGACCCGTCATACAATAAAAGTCATAAAGGTCTTTTGACGAAAAAACCGTTACTTCTGTAAGCTGTATAATGAAATCGTAACAGACATTTGATAAAGTCGATAACTTTAGGGCATACTCGTCTCCATTCATCTTTACTTCAAATAAGTTAATAGCTCAAGAATACATTCAGGCACTTCAGAAAGGCTTATCTCTCTTTGACGATCGGTCAAATTGAAACTGTTATTTGTATGAATTTCCACGGACTCAATCATAGCACCAGAAGGAGAACCTTCGCCAAAATCGTGATTAGGATTATATTCAACAGCTAAACAGTGTTTAGAATCCTTTGTGAAGTAGTATTTTCTATTGCCATAATAATTAGGATTTAGATGTACACGAATATCATCCCTTTTCTCCTTAAAATCACTTTCAGCTCTACGAAAGCCCAATGTGAACCAATCTATCCATGCATTATAAGGAATATGATACTTCTCTTTCAATGCTCTGTTAGCTTTATATGCTTCATGTGCCTTCTCTTCTATTGTCATAATTTTGTTCCTTTCTTATTATTCGTAAAATTCATCTTTGATATTTTCTACATTATTTGCAAGATACTGGAGTAATAATTCCAGATCATTGTCGTAATGAAATAGCCCACCATCAACATAAGCTTCCCATATTCCGTTTCTTTTTTTTATTTCAATCATATCTGTATTGCTTAGAGAGTTATTTCACAATTAGATTCAATAAGAAAGAAAATCTCTTTCGTGTCTTTATAAACTCTACGTTTCGCACCAAGAGCTTTCAATTTCTTATGCGAGATCGCCACTCTGGTATCTTCAACTGAATCTATACCGTCAATGCAGGTCTGAATTTTAATATTCTTTTTTGTTACTACCCATGCCATCGTTTTATCTCCTTATTCATATTATTCTCGTTTCTATCAATGATTCTAAATAGTATTCAGGAATCCATCCTATTGATTTTATACCATCGTTCACCTTATATTCCCATACATCAATAGCCGATGCTAACACTTTCGATTTTCGGACGAAATGGAAAGTATCAATAACAACTACTTCCTTGCCTATCTTCGATTCATCGGGGTTCTCAACTATTTTTAAAGTTTCCCCTATTTTGAAATTCGCTTCCATCATATTTTTATTCATCATCGAAATCTTCATGATACAAATTATACCCAGCCATAATAGCCTTCTTCAATTCTTCCCGGAGATCAGAGTCTTTCGATCCAGCAGATAACATACGATCTACCAATTCATAGGCACGTTCATCCAGAGACTTTTTACCCGCTTTAGTGTATTGGATGGCCATACGTGTATTGTATTTCTCACCTTCGTAATCCATAGTCTGACTTAAAGCTATTTCACCAGCATTTATCCGGATAGCTTCTTCAGAAAGTTTCAGCAGAACAAATTGCATTAACTTAACCATATCTTTACCTCCCTCTTCCGCTACGTTCTTTAAAAACTGGCATACTACTTGATCTTCTTCTTTTGTTAATTTCATAAATTCAATTTTAATTGTTATACATTAATCACCTATCAACTGATAGATTGTGTAATTTTGTTGTCCTTCAAATTTAGAAAAATCAACTAAAGGCTGTTTCAGGTAAAGTTGAAGAGCTACCTTTCGAAATCGTTCGTAATTGCTACGATCAATTGGAACTAATGACCATTTTCGCATAGCTTCAATTAATTCTTTACGCGTATGTGCATAATGTCCTGTACAACTCTTTTCTCCAAAATCATGAACAATTTTATGATTATGATACTGAGAATTATCCTTCGATAAAAAAATCCTCAATCTTTCTAATTGAGTAAAACTTAATCTTTCAACCCCTTGTCTGGATATTTCTTTTTCTTCGAGCCAGGAAACAATCTCAAGGTCATAAAAACCTTTAGAATAATTTCTTTTGTAGAAATAGTGTATTTTCATATTGTTTTTTGTTTTTGAAAAAGGGGGAATTTTCCCCCTTCATCTTTTATGTAACAAACCTAACCCGGGGCATACTCCCGACAGTACTCCTTAATACCGGCATTTAATTGTTTAATAATTATTTAATCCTTTCAAATAATGAAGGATTTTCTCTATAAAAATCTACAGCAGCGCAAATTACTTCTCTGAAAGTCTCATCTTTCTTCATACATAATCCCACACTTGAAATCAAATCTACTACATTACCTTTAAACATAGCCATCGTAGCGGTTGACTCATTTGTTTTCGCACCAAGTATCATTATTCCTTGAAGCTCCTTTTTTGACAGAAAAGCTTCTGTCAGTTCTTGCGCATTTTGCAAAAAAATAGTATTGTCCATAATTTTTAAAGTTAGTAAATAAATTATTTTAAATAAATGTCTTCCTGATCACGATTAAGAATCTGAGAGATTTGTTTTTTCTCAAGTGTTTTCCAATTCCCATTTCTCATTTTATAATAAAATGTAGCCTGGGACATATCAGTTTGCTTCATAACATTCTCACGAAATTCTTTTTTATCAGAATTCGAAAGACCTTCATAATACTCACTTAATACTATTTTTTTCATTTTCTCTCATTTTTATTAGTTTGATTCCTATTTTTATTCTTAAATTTATAATGCAAACCTAATAAATATTTTCATGTATAACAAATATTTTCGGTTAAAACCGAAAATATATTTTTGCGTATAGAAATAACTTACTAATTATGAAACTATTAGAGATAAAAAGAATATGTGATACTAAAGGGATTAGCATACGATCTATAGCTAAAGGAATTGATATGTCAGAACAAAATTTATATCGCTGTATGCGTGAAAATAAAATCTCTGCCCAAGACCTTGAAAAAATATGTTATATATTAGAAGAGCCAATAACAACCTTTTTCGATGTTCCTGGAACTGAAAAGCATATTGAAGTTGGCCATCATGTACAAGGTAATGGAAACCACTTAGGCGAATTAAATTTTAATGATCAAGAAACGATGCGTTTAAAAGAAGCACTTAAAGAAAAGGAACGTATCATTAAATCGCAAGAAAAGGCATATAAAGAAGCACTGAAAGAAAAAGAACGTATTATCAAGTCACAGGAAACAACAATCCAAGTTCTTATGAATCAACAAAAAAAGTGATATTTTTTTGTGTTGTACCGGGACAGATACGGGACAAAAATATAATAGATTATAAAATTAATAATTCGTTTCAAACTGATAATCAACAAATTACAAATGGTAATTATGAATACATTAAATCGCCTCATTCCGACTAATTAGTAGATAAGCCACTCTTTATGAGTGGCTTATCTGTTTTTAGGAAAAATTATCAGAAGTACATTGGGATGGCTATCAAAAGTAGTTAGCTTCGCTTCACAAAACAAAACATCCGAACATGCATATGTGCATATCGGATGTCCGTACTAAACTAACAATCAACTTTAAAATGCTTTGCGATAGAGCGCTTCAATATCTTCTACAGAAGTAGGACGTGGATTCCCCCCCGTACATACATCATTAAAAGCCGCTACGGCTAAAGCCGGGATATCTTCTTCCTTCACATTGATTTCATGCAATTTCTGAGGGATATTGATACTCAGAGAAAGGGCTTTTACAGCTTCAATAGCAGCTTTTACGCCCTCCGCTTCGGTCATACCTTCCGTATCTACCCCCATCGCTTCTGCAATCCGGATATATTTTGATGCAGCCGGAGATTCAGCGTTATATTCCATTACATAAGGCAAAAGCAAAGCATTGGCTACACCATGCGGAGTGTCATAAAAAGCGCCTAACGGATGAGCCATAGAGTGAACAATACCCAGACCTACATTAGAAAATCCCATACCGGCAATATATTGTGCCTGCGACATAGCTTCGCGGGCGGCAGTATCTTTTCCGTTATCTACGGCAGCTTTCAGATTCTGAGCAATCATTTCAATAGCTTTCAGCTCGAACATATCACTCATTGCCCAGGCTCCCGGAGTAATAAAGCTTTCAATAGCATGAGTCAATGCATCCATTCCGGTAGCAGCTGTCAACCCCTTCGGCATAGAGTACATCAATTCCGGGTCAACAATGGCAACAGCGGGAATGTCATTAGGATCAACACATACCATCTTCTTCTTAGCTTCTTCATCGATAATCACATAATTGATGGTTACCTCAGCAGCCGTTCCGGCAGTGGTAGGCAATGCAAAGGTAGGCACAGCCTTGTGTTTTGTGTCGGCAACACCTTCCAGAGATTTCACATCGGCAAACTCCGGATTATTCACCACAATACCAATACCTTTAGCAGTATCTATAGAAGAGCCACCACCCAGAGCTACAATAAAGTCGGCTCCGGAAGCCTTATAAGCCTTCACACCATTCTGTACATTGGCAATAGTCGGGTTTGCTTTAACGTCACTGTAGAGTTCATAAGGAATGTTATTAACTTCAAACACTTTGATAACCTCAGCAGCCACCCCAAATTTAATAAGATCTTTGTCTGTGACAAAAAAAGCTTTCCTGAATCCACGACGGGCAGCCTCTACAGCAATTACACTACGGCAGCCGGCTCCGAAATAGGATGTTTCATTTAATACAATACGGTTCATAATTTTATTTTTGTAAGGTGATTCCCATTATTCCGATGACAACATCGTTTGATAGCGTCTCCAGCGTCAGGCTCTTTAGCTCTTTAGCCGGATCGAGCAACATATCAAGTAGTACTCCGGCACCTCCATCGATAGGCCGGCCGTAAACCCCTGTAATATTCAAGTCCTTTTCAAGGTTATTACTAACCAGTCCCGATTTGAAATGTAAACGATACGGACGAGGCGTTTGAAGACAAAAAGCAATCCCGTCTACATAGAAGTCCTGCTCGATAGGACACCAGTTGTCCGGATTTATAAGTTCCAACACTTCTGAAGTGCCATCTGCATAATGTACACGAATAACCCCATTGGCAATATGGCACTGCATATGATTGGTACTTCCTGCCAACAGCAGATAGGCATGGGATGCTTTTCCGGTGAGCGGTATAGTCAGACTATCAGGATAATTGTCCCATAAAGAGGTAAAGGCGATATTCTTTCCTTCGGCAGGGGTACGAAAAGGAACACCCAAACTGGTAGATAACAATCCGTCACGAACCTGCGCCCGCATACCTGAGTCATCAATATCAGCAGTCAGTGTAGGATGGCACCACTCACCTATCCCCTGTTTGGGGAGCTGTAAGGTAGTATAAGGAGAACGCGGAGAAAGATATTCATTCCGATATATATCTGTAACCGATGCATTGAATACCATCTCCATGTTAACCGGTTCACAAACAACGGTCTTCACCCGGGTAAATGAAGGCATAACCGATACATCCTCTTGCTTTATATTCACATCGACAGGTTGCCACCATTGCATTTGCCCTTGTTGTACATGTACAAAGAATGTATGATGTCCCGACTGACCGGATACTTTTCCTTTCAATACGCTCTTATCAATTGAAGAAGTTGTAAACACTCCCTGCGGATCATATAGTTTATTCAAAACAACTCCTTTCAAGGCAGATAAAGACAAGTCCTGGTTGGGAAGCAATTCTGACCCACCTTCGAAAACAGAACAAAGCGCATCTCCTCCCCAAACAATCTCAATGACTGCATTCCGAACAATGACAGGAGTCATCACAGCTATCACCGGATGCCCGGAAGCTGATTCTATAAATTCCCATTTAGCAGATTGTCCATTCACCTTCACCGATTCTATATTTTCCCGAGGGGCATTTACCTGTAAAGTGATCGCCAACGGGGTTGTAAAATGTTGTTCAATCTTATAAGTATCCTTCATCCCCTTACGTCGGAAACTGTAGGTAATATCCGGAGTAGAGAGAGCTGCCTTCTCCCAATCCATAGGAAAACCGGGACGGATCAAAATCCGCCCGTTCATTGCATCGGGCAAGATGCCAAACAAGCCTTGAACCAGCAAGCGGGAAGCAACTCCAATCGGATCACCGAAATCGCGGTAACACTCTCCACGTGCAGCATCATAAAAGCTGATCTGTCCGAAATTGCCGGGGCTATCTCCCAGATACATACCATCAAGTACGGAACTCTTCATCAGTTTATATCCCGCTTCGGCACGACCCGCTTGAAAATAAGCCAATGCTGTATGCATTACCTCAGCAAAAGCCACATTGTTAATACTCCATGAATAAGGCAACCAATTCGTGGTCGAAACCGTTGCATACCCTTCGTCGTTCAATCCTTCGCCACGAACCGGTATATGAGGGATTTCCGTATCTACATAACGTGTCGCCTGATAGGCCTGAAAAGGATCCGCCACCTCACTGTCGAGTGCATGATAGATGGTCCATACCCCCGCAGATTCATGCAAACGGCGATGTCCCATGAAATCCTGATATTCGGCCCAATGACCTTTATCAGATAACCAGAGGCGGTCATTGAGGGCTTTCAGTATTTTCTCTGCTTCGGCACGGTAAGGTGCAGGATTCTCTCCTATCTTCTCTGCAATAAGGGCAGCCAGTTTATTAGCCCTGTAATTGTAGGCTGATGAATGAGTGACAGCACCACTATTATAATACAGCGCATCGCTGGCCCAAATACAGGCATATGCATCATAAAGCCCGTCATTATCGGGATCGTAATTCAGTTTTTCCCACGCCAGATGACGAACAAGTACCGGCCACATCTGACGGGCATATGCAACATCCCCTGTCCAGTTAAAGTGCCAGAGGAGTTCATCAATATAGCACAGATTCATGTCATAGTGATGCATCTGATCGTTCTTGCGGGGATTACGGCAAATATATCCATTACTATATTGAGGGGTTCCCCAACGCTTTTCAGACCGTGCCAGATTCAGTACAGAATCCTGAGCCGGATGAGGGATCGTATTCGGGACTTCAGTTACCTGACTGGCAGCATACGCATCGAAGTGCGTCCGGGCACGATCATGCCAGCCAAGCGCGTCTCCGGTATAAGCAGCACGCCAGCCACTAAGTGGCATACGCCATCCCACGGCACCGTGTAGCCATACTTCACCATCCCAGATACCATCGGCAGCTACGGCAAGCGCTCCTCCCAATGTATTAAGATAGACATCAGGTGTTTCCACATGAACACGGGAAGCCAGCGTAGCACGTGCCTGTTCGGCGGCATCATACAAGCGATGGCCCTCTTTCTTATCCAGTAGTTGCAGAGAAAAGTCTTCAAATAATAAATAACTCGTACCATTTTTCAAACGGATATCATGACATTGCATCTGTTGAGGATCGGCAGGTGCCTCAAAGCTATCTGCCGGATCGGCTCCCATGTCCCCATTACGATTCAATCGCCGTGCTTTTATTTCAGAAATAATGGCAGTAAGCACAGCACCGGAAGAAAACCCCGAAGGTTCTATCTTCCAGATAGCTCCATCAGCCTTCGGCAAAGCCAAGGCAGAAATACGAAGTTCTCCTTTCCCCCAATTCGGATCTGTAAGATGATATGTCCGGCGTCCAGGTGTGTAACGTGCCTCACAATAAGCCACAGAATCCAGCATCACTGAGTAATCAGCAGGTATAGAAAGTCTGAAACGGATGTTTTTACTATTTCGCTTATCATAGGTAGCAAACACAGGACGGTCACTTGTTTCCAAGCGAAAAGCAGAAGAGCTACCATAAAGTGCGCGAGTATAACGATTCTTACCGTTCACACAAACAAAATCGTCCCCTTCGGGACGGTACTGCAGGCTACGGGCAGCCCCACGCTTATGATCATTATAAGAAGTTGATTCAATAAAGTCGCCTATTCGTTTCACCGCCCCCTGTGCCATAACACAACCAGACGACAAACCGAAAAAGACCAACAGTATAAAAGATAAGTATCGAAGCATGAAAGTAGTGATTAGTGAGTAGTGATAAGTGATGAATGAATAGTGATTAGTGGTTAGTGATAAGTGGTTAGTAGGCTGCGCTGTCATCCCGCACGGCACTAATCACTTATCACTAATCACTCATCACTATTTCTACGGCATTGGCTTCAGCCCTTCCCAACGTACATTCCACGTTCCGTCCTTCGGGAAGCCCGGATTCTCTGTCTGGCAACCATCCCAACCGGCACACATCATAGCCACTGCGGTCAACAAGCCACCATTTCCCGGCAGATAAACCCGCAAACGGCCATCCTGATAATTGTGTCCATTTACCAAATACGTATTGGTACGTTTATCCATCAGTAAAGCACCTACTGCTTTTTCCGGTTCACCCAGGCGGGCAGCATTCATAGCCGTCATAGGATAGTCCCATCCCCAGGTCTTACCCCAGTTCCAGTTGTCCCATATCCAGTGCAGAGTATTTTTCATATAGTCATCGCGAATCAGCTTATTCATCGGCAAAATACCCACAGCACCCAGCACCGCCATGTGGTCGGAAGTAAAACGAATATCTTTGTAAGTATCAGTTGCTGTTTCGGCAGCCAAATACAACTTATCTTCATTATAGGCCAATGGAGAAAGTTTATCAATCATTTCATCCCACTCTAAATTACGTTTTTCGCCGGCACGTTCACGCCATTTCTGCGCTGTCTCCATGGCAAAATGCCAATATGATAACTCAAAAGGAGGATTTATAGTTTCGGCAGCCCGAAGCGTTTCTTGTGCCGGAATGGCTCCTTTCAATACAAAACGGCCTTCCAATTCATCATATGTAGCAAAGGAATACATAAACTGAGCAGTCTCCTGTACGAGTCGATTGTACTTCTTTATCACTTCATCCGACGGATGATTACGATACAATAATTCGGCCAGATAAATAAAGTGCGGTTGTTGCCAAATCAGGAAACTACCCACCTTAGACGGTGCTTCTGTCCCACTCGGATCGGTCATCTTCATCCAGCGTACTCCATCGAAACCTTGTCTACGAGCTATTTCACGGGCAACAGGTTCTACTGTTTCATACCAACCCAATGTACGATCAAGCAATTCTGCACGGTTCCACAATGCAAACTGAGCCTGATGCCACCAAATCATTTCGAGATGAAACTTGCCAAACCAGGAGTTGTAAGTCAGTCCGGTCTCTTGTGGAGGAGTTGTTCCGGCACATTGGATAGCAAGAAGATATTGACTCAATACCACACGGCGTTCCAATTCCTTGGCACGGGTATCCGTACAGGCAGAAAAATCAACTGCCGCACCATTTTTCCAGAAAGCAGTCCAATATTCAGCAGCCTTTTGTTCGGTTTGTACTGCAGTTGCAGTCTCCGTAGAGGCTCCTTCCGGTGTGAAAGCACAAGTAAAAGCCAATGTATCTTCTTCGGGAGTAAGCACAAAGTAATTTTTATCCTTTTCGCCAAAGAGAGCTTTACCTTCCCAGCGAATCGTAACATAATAAGTGGTAGCATCCAGCGTGCGCTTCAGCACAACCTGTTGCCCGTCTTGACTAACAATAGTGGTAGAATGTCTATCATTAGCATCCCACTTACAGGCATCATCACAATGTCCGCCTGTCGGATACGGAAAACGGAAGTTCACAGCCGGATGTGCAGCAGAACGAACAACGGCTGCCAGCATATCTGCTTCGGGGTGACAAGCCGTCTGTACTTCAACGGGAGTCCCATTTAACTTGAAGTTACTATTGATAGCTCCTTTCCAAAGATCAAGTGTCTGTTTCACATCTGTAATCTGCGAAAGTGAGGAAGAGTCGCGTCCAAAATCAAAACCTACCATCCCTAAATGAAGACGATGTGGATTCACACGAAACCAGTTGGCTGCTTCTTTCTGACGTCCAGCTTCATTGAACTGTACGGAATAAGGTTCCATGCGGCCACGGCCAAAATCATAATCTTTCAGGGTTTCTTCATGTTTATAAGCTTCCGGATTGGTAAACTCATGCCACCCCCATTGGCTTTGTGTACCTAAAGGTACACCTTTTGTATAGAGCTCCGGATATGTCTGCAAACCGGTAGCATCTACAGTATATGCAAATTCACCGTTTCCAACTGACAGGGATGCAAGAGAATCAAAAGCTGTTACCTGAGGAGAATTGCGATTAACAAGTGCCTCACGGTCAATGGGCGTTTGCTTCTTCGAACCGCAGCTTACCAATGTCAATGCAAGCAAAGAATAAAACAGTTTTTTCATGGTATTTAATATAGTTGATAAAAATTCAGGATGTTGATGAGTACAAAGATAAAGGTTTCCATAGGATTTTTCTCTGTACAGATTGGCAGAAAGACTAAGAGATTTGCTTTACTGACCACCCAAAGACACCTATAAAGAATCTATCGGAGAAAAAAATCCTCTGCCACCGAAATAGATTAGCGACAGAGGATCTGATTTATTGTGAACTTAAATCACAAAAGAAAGAATTGATTATTTATATCCGGGATGTTGTGTCAGATTCGGATTGTCAACCAGTGGATGACCGGCAGACTTAGCTGCAAAAGGCAACAATTCAGAGCAATTTTCCTTATAGCCATAGTAAAGACCGTCACTACCGTCAGCAGCTTCAATCCAGTCGGGATATTTACCACCGTTTTCTGCAGAGCCTGTAGGTTTCTGATAAATGATCTTACCAATTTGCAGTGCATTGAAGCCTTTGCCAAAGCCTACAGCCTTACGAGCATTACCATTGAACGTGCTGGTATAGGCTTCGAACATATTAACCGGGTACCATTTATCGCCTGCATTTACTGCAATGCCATGTGCACGAACAATTTCAGCCAGTTTAGTCTGGAATGCATCATATTCAGCTTTATTGGTAGGTACAGCTTTTGCTACTGCAATTTCGTTATCATCGGTCAAATCAATATAATCAATTGCCAGGAAAGTATCGCCATAAGTCTGTGCATCTTTATGGAACTTATACAAACGATATACCGGCACATCTGCATATTTGTTCTTACGATCAGAAAGGTCTTTCATCGCTTGTTTTGTTGCTGCCAATTCTTTGGCAATACGTCCCATACGGATCAAATCTGTACGAAGTGAAAGTTCTCCGCCAAATTCCCATTTACGTTCCTGAGCCAAAGCATCCTCAAATTCCTGCGGATCAGTAGGTATTGGTAACGACCCTACACCGGCACGATCACGAATCTCTTTTAAAGCATCCTTAGCTGGCTGAGTCGGAGCACCATTCAAGTAGTTCTGAGCTTCAGCATACATCAGCAATACATCAGAGTAACGTATGATAGGAATATTTACATTACGTTTGTTTGCATCAGATTCGGGTGCCACACACCAGGGGATACGGAATTTACCCGACATGATACAAGAGTAAGTAGTACCTACGTCCACCCAGGTATCATTACTTGCACCACCTTCCAGAAAATAAATACTGTAAGAAGTACAAGTCACATCCCGGCGTGTATCACCTTCTTCAAAAGACAAATAGTAAGTAGGCAAAATGAATTGCATCGCCTTACGGGAACCATACGTACCCCCTCTGGTACCCGGATGTGCATACAAACCAAACTTTGAATTCGTCGTTGCCCCATACTGTGCCAAACTCCAAAGAATCTCTTTATTCAAACTGGTGAATTTACGCTGACAATAATTATACCATAAATTCTGAAAGCCACTCATTCCACCTTCTGCCTGAACCAATGAGTTCTGTCCATGCTCTATGATATCGCTACAAGCTTTGTCGGCTATCTGATAAAGTTCACGTACACGAGCTTCATCACTACGACGGGAAACTTTCAATGTAGCCGGATCATTCGTTTCAAGATTCCAACGCAATGAATAACCTCCGGCATAAAGAGCCACACGTGCCAACAGTGCCAAAGTGCTCTGTTTGGTTAAACGTTCGGTAGTAGCAAAACCACTTTCTTCGAACCAGGGCATATAATTTGCAGCAGTCTGTAAGTCTGATACGATACGGTCATAAATGACATCACGAGACGTACGTTTAGGATAGAAAGTCGATTCATCATCCGGATCCATATCTTCCAGAGGTTGCCAGTTTGCAGGAACATCACCATAAATGCTAATCAGATTAAGATAGGCAAAAGCACGCAATGCAAGAGCTTCACCCAACAGAGAGTTACGCTTGGTAGTCTCCGGCATCATATTCAGATTCTTGATGGCAATATTAGTTGCCTCAATAGCACCGTACTCTTCATTGTAAAGCGTAGTTACGGTATAAGGAGAGGTTGAATCATAAAACCAGTTACAAATATTGTATTTTCCGTTGTTAGTAGTACCGTCCTCACTGGAGTGAGTTACAGTTTCACCTGCCATCAACTGATAGACCATTTCGGTAGGAATAATCCCCCGATAACAACCTGTCACGAATAATTCGGCAGCTTCCTCATTTTTAAATACTGTTTCTGAATCGGCTGATGTATAAGAAGGCATTTCGAGCCAGTCCGCACAAGACGTCATTCCCATGGAAAGCGCCACTACAGACAAAATGACTAATTTCTTTTTTGTATTGAATAATCTCTTTTTCATAATGCTTAAGTTTAGAATGTTAAGTTAAGACCAATGACGTAACTTCTTGAACGCGGATAAGTAGAACTGTCATATCCTGGTGTACAAACAACCTGGTCATTGCCAGCAGAAACCTCAGGGTCATAACCGGAGTAACCGGTAATCGTTGCCAGATTATTGGCTGTGAAATAAAGACGTGCATTAGAAATCATAAACTTCTTCAGCCATACTTTGGGCAATGTATAGCCCAGTGTCACTTGTGCAATACGCAGGTAAGAACCATCTTCCACATAATATGAAGAAGGATAAGTGATATAACCGGAATTTGTTTTACTCAGATTCCATGTGGCAGAAGCCTCATTCGGATTCAGTTCTTTATAACGCTCCAAAGTAGTAGCCTGTTTGCCGGTCTGCGGATCGATCATGCGATAGTAGTGATCGCCAAATTCAGTAGGTACATTCTGGAAAGCAGCATAAGGACTCATACTGTGTTTGGTGGCATTGTAAACATCATTACCAATAGAGAATTTCATGAAAACGCTCAAATCAAATCCGTGATAACTAAAGGTATTATTGAATCCTCCAATACAGTCAGGAGTACCATTACCAATCTTAGTCTCTTTTTTAGTGAACTGAGGGTTACCGTCTTTATCCACACCATTCGCAGCAAACTTAATATCACCCGGTTGCGGTGTTCCCTTTTCAGGTCTGACAACACCATCTTTCAGCGCCAATTTACCGTCTGTACCCTGAACAAAATCATCCGTTGTATACACACCTTCATAAATATAGCCATACATATCGCCTAAACTTTCACCTACTTTTGCATAATAGTTCACCATACCCGAACGGTTACTGCCGACAGAGAAAGTCTTGCTCTCGATCCCGTTCTCCAAAGAAAGAACCTTCGAACGGTTGAAAGCCAGGTTCAAATCACTGGTCCAACGGAAATCTTTGGTCTGTATATTCACCGTATTGATTGAAACTTCCCAACCGCGGTTACGTATCTTACCAATGTTTTGGAATTGATTCTTATAACCGGTTGAAGAAGGAATCACACTCTTCAACAACAGGTTGTCTACTTGGTTGTTATACCATTCAGCAGTAATATTCAAGCGACTATTGAAGAAAGATAAGTCCAAACCAATATTAGTAGAACGCATAGTCTCCCATTTCAATTTCTTATTTCCTAAAGTTTCATCTACAATATAAACAGGAGAGCCTACCGTATTATTCATCGGATAATCAGACTCTTTAAAAGAAGTGACATACATGTAATCGCTAATGTTACAGTTACCCGTTGTACCGTAACCTACACGCAACTTAAAGCTATTGACAACATCTGCCACTTTATTATCTTTCCAGAAGCCTTCTTCCGAAATACGCCATGCACCGGATACCGAAGGAAAAATACCCCATTTGTTACCTTTTGCAAATCTGGAAGAACCGTCACCACGAACCGTACCAGTCAACAAATAACGCTCATCAAAGGAGTAATTTACACGTGCGAAAGCAGAAACAATCCCATTACGCGAATGGCTTACCGATTTTGATTTTACGGTAGCATTATCAATCTTATCCAACCCAAAGATATTAGGATAAGGGAACTTAGTAAGTTCCATTTTATTTCCTTCAGATTCAGAATAAGTGACTTCATGTCCCAACAATACATTTACCTTATGTTTTTTGGCAAATGTCTGATTATAATTCAGCGTATTGGTGATTTGCCATTTATAAGATTCTTTGTTTTCAATGCTACCATTCATACCCGTATTCTGATCCATCAGATAGGAAGTAGAGTTTTCATCAGCAAAAGAAGTAGACTTGGAATTTGTCCAGGTATAACTACCGGCTGTACGCCAGGTAAAGTATTTCAGAATATCAATTTCAAGACCTGCATTGACCGTATAAATACGAGAACGTTTGTTAGAAGTGGAAGCCTCGTTTTGTACAAGCGGATTGGCTGTATCGAAGCTGGAATCCAAGGCAGAAAAGTCCGGATAAGTCTGTGTATGTAGCAATTCATCCTGAGTAAAAAGCGTACCACCAATAATGGGTTGAAGCAATACATTCTTCATACCCGAGTAAGCACCGCCACCATCAACTGAATTGTTAGAAAACATCGTGTTCACATCCACACGTACACCTTTATAAAGTTCTGAATTGACTTTAGCACGAAAAGCGCTTTTCTTCATACCATGATTAGCCAGCAAACCATCCTGTCCGTTGAAGTTGTAACTCAACATTACTTGAGTTTTCTCTGTACCGGCAGTCACATTTACATTATGAGACTGAGTCAGGGCAGAGCCACCAAAAACCTCATCCTGCCAGTCGAGAGTAGAAACTCCGGCATAGCGATCAGCAATACGACCATAAGCACCGGTGTAAAAATCAGGAGCATCCACACCTAAACTATTATCGAAAACATTACTGTAGTTAGCCAATCCACCCTGAAGTGCTGCCAACTCATACTGATATTTTGTAAACTGCTCAGCATTAGACATCATATCCAGTTTCTTGGAAAGTTTGTCAAACGAGAAATAAGTATTATAAGTCACCTGTGTTTTGCCTTTCTTCCCCGATTTTGTAGTAATCAGAATAATACCGTTTGAACCCCGCGCCCCATAAATAGCCGTAGAAGAAGCATCTTTCAAGATATCGATATTCTCAATATCATTAATGTCAATGTTTGTTAGTGCATCTTCCATCTCAAATCCATCTACAATATAAAGAGGTTTGGTACTTTGCGTAATAGAGGTACCACCACGCACCGTCACTTCCACTTTTGCACCCGGTGCACCACCGGCAGTCACGATATTCACACCGGCTGCTTTACCTTGCAAGGCTTGCGCTGCAGTCATTACAGGTACAGCTGCCAATTCCCCTGCCGAAACAGAAGAGGTAGCTCCTGTAAGATCTCTACGTTTTACTTTCGCATAACCGATAGCCACTACTTCGTCCAGCATCACACTGGATTCTTTTAATGTAATATCAAAGTGAGTTTTACTGCCGATTAATACAGTCTGATTGTCATAGCCTACAAATGAAACAACCAACTCCTTGGCAGAAGCGGGTACCGAGAGTTTAAAATTACCATCAATATCGGTAATCGTACCGACAGAGTTGTTGCCTTTCACAGTTACAGAAGCACCAATCACCACGTCCATCGCATCGCGAACCGTACCGGTAATTGTCTTGTTCTGAGCAAAAATGCTTAGAGGGCAGCTTATTAACAGAAGCATCAATAAGCAGAGGTTTTTGCGTAAGATTCTCATAGATTATTAATATATAATTTGATAATAAATAAATTCAAGTTTAACAAAGCATGCTCCGTTATCGAACACAGATTTTGTGTCTGCAAATATAAGGGGTCTTATAATCTACAGATATGCAACTTTTGACAGAAACACTTTCATTTTTGATTTTCCTTAAGAAAATATGCGCTTTTTAAGCCATAAAACAGCAGAAAAAGAGACAGTTAATAATCATTCTGATTTTCAACTGTCCTTTTTGATTTAATCGATTTCTTCTTCTGAAACATCCGTTTCGCGTCCAAAAGAGCGATATTCCAACGGAGTAAAACCTGTACGTTTTTTGAATAATGAGAAAAAATGCTCAGTAGATTTGTAATCGAGCATAAAAGAAATTTCTTTAACTGATTGGGAGGTCCCCACCAGCAGTTGTTTTGCTTTGCGTAATTTCAATTCCTGGAAGTATTTTGCCGGAGCATAGCCCGTATAGTCTTTAAACACCTTGCGGAACCACGAATAACTAATATTCAGTTTCATTGCTAATTCCTCCGGATCAATATCCTTAAAGACATTTTCATTCATAATAATTTTAGCTTGTTCAATCTTCTGGTCTACATCTCCTACCTCAAAAATCTTATTCTTCGAAATAGAAAGAATCATCCCAAGCATATGCATTACAATACCCGAAAGATATTGCTGAGCTGAAATCTTATCCTGCTCTGCAATCTCCAATGCACGGGAGAAGAGCGAAACCAACTCTTCATTTAATCCAACTTCAAGAACTTGATTGTCTTTAGATAAGAAGCCCTCTCCGAACAAATTATTAACTACCGGGCCTTCAAAACCAATATAATATTCATTCCAGCCGGTTTGCTGATAAGGGTGATACGTATGCCATTGTCCCGGGAAAAGCACCATTAACCGTCCTTTACAAACTTGCTTTTCGGGGGTTGTTTCCGAAGTAAATAAGCCTCGTCCTTTCGTTATATATACTATTTGATATTCGCGCAGAATACGACCTTTGCTGGTATTAAAAAAATAACCGGAAGGATGATTTTTCAATGGATAAGGGGAGTCCGGCAAAATAGACTGAAAACCCACAGTATTGACCCACAAACCGAACTTGCGATCCATATCATTTACTATCAGATACTTGAATTCAACTCCTAAATCGTTATAATTCTTAGTCATACGTACCCTATCATAATATATAAATAGTAAGAAACAACAGACAAAGATAAAAATAATCTTCTAAAAACACTACTATTTAATTCAGAAATGAAAAAAATTGAATCTACCGATGTTAGCTGGTCACAAAACGATCAATAAAATATAGCTTTATCATCTATTTTTCATTAACACAATTAACACTATTCTTTAACTATAGATTTTACACATGCAAAAGTGTACACTTTTGTATACATAAAGTACGTACTTTTATCATACAAAAGTGTACATTTAACAGGTTCTTCTTCAATTTAGTTGAAAAAGACATGTTCCATCACCATCTTAATTCTTA
>OATI01000362.1_pt1 | contig 44008 bp, 36 predicted proteins | sample 1494981 | NCBI WGS metagenome assembly OATI01 (sample SAMEA2579952, study PRJEB22360) | human gut metagenome
AACTATTTACTATATCCATTGGTATATGCAACATTAGCATATTATTCTTATCTTTGTGTTCGTGCTTAAAAACAACAGAGACATGGAAACAACACCGATCAGAAAACTTCCGGTAGGGATACAGGATTTTACCTCTTTGAGGGAAGACGGATATCTATATGTAGATAAGACTGCATTGGTTTACAAAATGGTAACGACCGGCAAACCTTATTTTCTGAGCCGCCCGCGCCGTTTCGGTAAAAGCCTGCTGCTTTCCACGCTCGAAGCTTATTTCCTCGGACGGAAAGACCTGTTCAAGGGACTGGCTATCGAACAACTGGAGAAAGAATGGAAGGTGTATCCGGTGCTTCATCTGAGTCTCAATGCGAAATTCTACGAAACGAAAGAGAGTTTGGAACAAATACTGGAAGGTCATTTTATTCAATGGGAAAAACTATTCGGTAAAACAGATGAAGAGTTAGGTTATGAAGAACGTTTCATGCAAATCATCCAACAAGCCTGTGAGAAAACAGGGGAGAAGGTAGTCGTTCTGATCGACGAATACGACAAACCTCTGTTACGTACATTATTTAATGATGACCTGCACAACGTTTACCGCGAAATGCTGACCGGCTTTTACACCGTCCTGAAAGATGCTGACCGCTACTTGCGTTTTGTATTTATCACCGGAGTGACAAAGTTCTCGCAACTAGGTATTTTCAGTAACCTGAACCAACTGATAGATATCAGTATGGCTCCCGATTATGCAACGGTTTGCGGTATGACAAAGGTAGAAATCGAACGCGACTTCCAACCCGAACTGGCTGCCCTTGCCGCCATGAACAAGCTGACATACGAACAAACAGTAAATGAAATGACGAAACGTTATGACGGATATCATTTCTCGGAATTCCTGGCGGACGGTATCTATAATCCTTTTAGCGTACTGAATGCACTGGTTCAAGAACGTTTCAGCAGTTACTGGTTCGCAACAGGAACCCCTACGATGCTGGTCGATATGCTGAAAAAGACAGACTACGATCTGCGCCAGCTGGACGGCATAGAAGTGCCGGCAGCTGCACTGACCGACTACCGGGCAGACTTCCATAACCCGGTGCCGATCATTTATCAGAGTGGATACCTGACGATTAAGGGATATGATCCTATAAAGAATTTCTTCATACTCGATTATCCGAATGCCGAAGTGGAATATGGATGGTTGAATTTCATTACTCCATATTATACACCCTTATCGGAATCCATTGCACCGTTTTATATCGGTAAGTTTTGGGATGAGTTGCGTGCCGGTGATGTCGATGCATTCATGGAACGGCTGCGTGCTTTCTTTGCAGACATTCCCTATGAACTGAACGACCGGACCGAACAGCATTACCAGATAATCTTCTATCTGGTCTTCAAACTGTTGGGGCAATATATAGAAGCCGAAGTTCGCAGTGCCCGAGGGCGTGCGGATGCAGTAGTAAAAACAACCGACTACATCTACGTATTCGAATTCAAACTGGACGGTTCGGTAGACAAAGCCCTCCAACAGATCGACGACAAAGGCTATCTGATCCCATACACAGTCGATGGCCGCCAGTTAGTCAAAGTCGGCGCCGACTTCAACAAAGAAGACCGCAATATCGGCGAATGGAAAGCCGTTTTCTGTTGATAGGCGGGGTTCGCGGCAGGTGAAAATATAGAAATAAATGAGCTATCCCGTTCCCGTGCCCGACACGGGATCGCAAAGGCACAAACCGTATCCTATATGTATCTTTTGATACTGCTGGTTCTTCTGCGGCCCCGTGTCAAGCACGGGGACAAGATAGCTCAATTTTGACAAATTCTGAACCTATTGCTATCTCCATTGGCATATTGCCACATTGGCCCATTATTTCTTCCCTCTTTATCAATCGCATCTGTTGTAAACGATAAATAAAACAGATGCACCGATCGTTACACGGCATCCCCGGAGGATGTCGTGCCGCTTTTCGTGTGTCTACGAATAATTTATAAACAAAAAATATGAGACTGAATAACTTAGTTGCTAAACCTTTCCTGCTGGCTGCCGCCTTCGTTTTGTTGGCCGCCTGTCATGATGACGACAAACCCGAACCTGAGCATGAAGGGGAGGGACAACTCATCGTCACGGTCGAAAACCCCGGCGCACAGGCACTGTCTCTCCGCATCTTTGGCGACGGACTGACGGAACCGCTCGAAAGCCGGTTCGACGCAGCAAATGCGACAGGCAAACTCGATAAATGGCTGCCTGCCGGACAGTATGACGCCTTGCTCGCGACCGACGATCCGGAAGCGGTCACAATAGACGGTACCGACGGCTTTGCCACGGCTACCGCAACAGTTCGTGTCCCTGAAGGATCAACAATAATGCCTGCGCTGAACACTCCTGTCTATGTAGCCGGCCGTTCGGGCATATCCCTTACCGAAGGAAAGACGAATGAACTGACCCTTCAACCCGAAGATATCCGTAAGATACTGCGTCTCACGGTGACGGCCCCCGGCAGACAGATCGCCGGTTCGCTGGATGCTACCTTGCAGGGCATTGCCGGTAGAGTAAATCTGGCGACAGGAATGATAACATCTTCTGCGACCCTCGGTATGACTCTTCCGGCTCCCGATGCACAGAAGGCTTACAGCACAACAGCCGGTATCCTCGGTATCGCCTGGCCGGAAGACGTCGATCCCAGTACATCGAGCGACACCCATTTGCTGACATTATCCTGGCAAGGTACGGACGGGAAAAAGCAAATCTACAGTGAAGACGTCTCTTCACAGCTCTACCGGGCAACTGAAGCAGGCACCGACACCCTCGACCTGGCCGTTACCATCCCGGAGGAAATTGCCAAAGTCGCTATACATTTATATACAGGTATCCGTACCCGTGCCACCGTCGATGCTTTCGACGGTACACCCGTCAATATTGCAGCCGGAAACACAGCCGGTCAATATTCCGACAGTTGGGAGGGCGAAGCTACCGATAACGAAATTGTCCTGTCCCCCGAACGCTATTATCCGGCCGACGGTTCGCCTGTTTATCTGCGTGGCTATTACCCGGCAGCCCCACTCAACAACGGCAAAGTAGAATATACCCTTACCGGACAGGAGGATCTGATGCTTTCGGTAGAACAAAGCGGCTCGATAACCGAACAGTTCGATGCCGTAAAGACACCGCTCACATACCGCCACCTGCTTTCGCAACTGAACTTTACACTGAAACTGAAAGGAACAATCGACAGTTACCGCATCCGCTCGGTCCATATCAATGGCCTTGCCTCGACAGCGGTTGTCGACCTCGGTTCGGAAGCGATAGAACCTCTAGGGAATGCCGGACCGGTAATAGTATATACCGATCCCGGCACCGGTGGTTTCCCGATCACCAACGGAACCGTGACATTGCCCGGCTACGTTCTGGTACAACCGGAAGCGACGCTAACGCTCGACCTGGTGCTGAATGTGGACGGCAATCCGTCGAACGACAAGACATTCAAAGACCTTCCCGTCAAGTTTGAAGCGGGTGGTAGTGAAGGTGGCAGCGCCTACGAGGTAGAGATCTCGCTGGAAGTCCCCGATACGCCGGATATACCCGACGACCCGGACGAGCCTGATAATCCGGATATCCCGGATGAACCGGACACGCCTGATCCCGAACCTGAAAACAACATCAAGGTAACAGTCACCGTCAAAGTGACCGACTGGAATCCGGGTGACCAGGGAGGCGTAACGGTAGATCCTTACAAACAACGATAGAATTTATATTTCACACATTATTAATTTATACAAGTAAAACAAATGAAAAAGAGTTTATTAAGTATGGCAGCATTGGCCCTGATAATGGCAAGCTGCTCAAATGACGAAGAGAATGTGATTAACAACGGCGAGGTGGCAAATGCGGTGCCTGTCCAGATCAGTCAAACAGTGACCGGGGTAGAGACGAAAGCAGCGATCATACCGGGTAACAAAATGGATGCTGTTATTATTATGGTGGACGGCAACAGTAGTAGCGCATCTGCACCTGATTTTGACTCTTTCGTTCCGAAGAAAGATAATACGCTGAACAATGAAAGCAAGTTTGCCAGCGATGGTGATCGTGCAAACTATGCCAACACGCAGTTTACGGCAAGTACGACAGCAAATGGCATTGTATTGACACCGACGTTGTATTATCCGGTAGATGGTGGTGCCAATCCAAATAAAACCTGGATATTAGGTGTTGCTCCTCAAGGAACTGTAAGCGGAACGACTGTTACGTTTACTCAAGCAGACGGTTTTCAGGATGTGATGTTTGCCGGTCAGCAAGCTGCCGGTAATGGAACCGAATCGGATAAAACGAAAGCCGCTCTTAATTTCCAGCACAAGACAACCCAGCTTACTTTTGTTGCTCAACTTTCCGGTGAATTAGCCGGCACTGAATGGGAAAATAAAACTGTCAGTGTGAAAGAGATTACGATCCAAAATGCGCAAGTTCCGGCTTCTTTAGCATTTAATACAGGTACAGTTAACTGGAAAGATGCAGCCAGCTTAATGGTTGCAGGCTGTAATACGGCGCTTTCCACAACAGCTTGTGCACCTAGTGTTCCTGTCATGGTGAAACCTGCAACAGATATATTGGTAAATATTGACCTGTCGGTAGAGGGAGCCATTCAGTCATATACGAATTTGAAGATTAAGAAAGAAGACGGTTCCAACCTGTCTACAGCAGAAGGATTCTCCCATCAGGTAACTTTCAATATCACTCCGCCGAAAACAGCACAAGGAGCTGTCGGTATCGAAGCATCAGCCAAGATCGAAGCTTGGAAACCAGGTGACGCCGGAAAAGTTGACATTCAATAATCCCGCCAAACACAAACAAAAAGCGAATGAAGCGACAACGTATATATCTGCTTTTATTCCCGGCATTATTGCTGGTATCAGGCTGTTCAGACTCGGATTGCTCCGAGTCTGAACAAGTCCCGATCGAACTGCATGCCCGGGGGAATGCGACAGTGGAAACGAAAGCCGATCAGACGATCACCGAGGCTTTCGCCACCACCGTCTTTGCCTCTATGCGCAGCGGTGATTACACCGGCCTCACTTCTCCGGCTAATGCAAAAGAATGGAAGATAGACACGGAGGTACAGACTAACGGTACGGTTCCATTGTCAAATAATCCTACTTACCCGGAAAACGGAGACTGGCTTTACCTGATTGCCGTGGCTCCCCAAGCGTCTTCGTATAGCGAAGATGAAGGTAAGGTTACATACACCCTCGCCGGCCAGACCGACCTGATGTATGCCTCTCAAATCTCCGGTAATCGGTGGGACGGAAGTCGTTTCAGTAATACGGACGGCACCGGTACTCCACTCACTTATAAGCATTTGCTTACGCAGTTGACATTTAAAGCAATGAAGAAAGTAACCGGTGGTTTAAGCGTGAAAGTCAAGAAGATAACCGTTACGGCGACGAACAGTGTCACGTTGGCTCTAACCAATGGTGAAACCTCTTTCTCTGGTAGCGGTGAGTTGTCTTTGGAACTCCCGGATGATGGAACAGAGATCAGCGGTACGACAGCAACACCTCTCCCGGGTTCCCTGCTTTTACCGCCGCTTACCGGCACTTCCGATGCTTATAAGCTGACAGTCGAAACCTCCATCGGTACGTTCAAAGACCTTGAGATCACTCCTCAATCAGCCGGAGGAAACTTGTCTTTTGCCGGTGGAACTTCTCACGAAATCACCCTGAATATAGGTGATAAGGAACTGGGTATCTCTTCTGTTACCGTATCCGAATGGGTTCCGGTAGTAAAAAACGATGATCTGAATCTGGTTGAATAACCCTATAAAAACAACAAGTATAAAAAACGAACAACATGAAACAAACGAAATTACCTATTTACCTGATGCTTTTGGCTGCCCTGTCTGCCGGTAGCTGCAGCAACGAGGATACCCCCGACACCCCTTACAACCCATCGAACGACCCGGATGCCGTTGAACTGGGCATCACTGCTGGAGTGGCGCTGACGAAGAGTGCGATAAACCAAGGTACCGATGATACCAATTTTAAAAATATAGCCGTGTATGCAGTAGGAGCAACAACTTCATACACGACTGGCAACAATTATGCGCTATATACGAAAAGTGGAAACTGGACAAATACCGGTTCTGATAAAATTTATCTGACTAACGAGACTGCCACAATTTATGGGTATCATCCGGCATATACGCCGGAAACTGGTGGGGTAATGACGTCTGCTACTACTACTCCGCTGAAATTATCGTCTACTGTAACAGAGAGTTCAACAATACCGGTTACTGTTTTCCCGGGGACACCTGGCAGTAAGGATGCAAATAATACGATTCCGGCAACAGATAACTCGTTGGGAACTGCAATCCTGTCCGCTCCCGGAGAAGTTGATTATATGTGGGCGGAAGATGCAGACAATAACGGAAATCCGGCAACAGCCAGCAATGGAAAGGCGGCAGGTTCTCCGGATGCTTCCGTAGCACTAAAAATGAAACATGCTATGGCAATGGTCAGTTTCCGTATATATAATGATGGAACTTATGCCAATACAGGTAAACTGACAAAAATCGTTTTGAAGAATAAAAGTAATACGGCTTTAAGTCAGGGTACCGATCCCGTAATGGCGATTAAAGATGGAGCAATAACACCCGGAACTGAAAAAACTGTCACATTCACGCGTTATATTGGCAATGGGTATATTTTGAAAAAGCAAGGAGCAGTCGGATTAACTGCTACGGATGCTGCCAAAGGCGCTTCTTCTAAATTCAGTATCCTTGTTTTACCTCATAACGGAGCAAAAAATACGATACAGGTAGAATTTACAATAGACAATACTGTTTATGCAGTCGACCTGGCCGCTAATACTGATGCTGTAAATTGGGCAAAAGGCACAAACACCCTTTACACGGCCAAACTAAGTGGTAAGGAATTAACCCTATCCAGCATAACAGTAGAAGGTTGGGGGGATGGTGCAGCAACCGGAGAACTCCCTGTCAATTAGGAGCTGAAAGTAACTTTTCCCCTCTTGAGAGGGGGCAGGGGGTGTGTTATAGTCCAGCCATATAACAAGCTCTAACACACCCCTTAATCCCCTATCGAGAGGGAAAACAGATACTCTCAGTCACCGTAAATAAAGAAACGAAACAATTTATTAAACGAATAAAAGATTATGAAACCGTATAATTACCTGTTATTACCCATCCTGACAATCTCCCTTCTGACTTCCTGTTCGAAGGAAGAAGATATCGACAATCCGGTAAGCCTTACCCTGCGTGTAGCCGGTGTGTCTCTGACGCGTGCCGCCGTCAATGACGCTTCCGATCTGACCAGCGTCGGTATTTACGCCGTCAACGCTGAAACGACCGAACAGACCTACGGTATCCGTCCGGCAGGTATTTACGGAAAATATAAGCCTGCAACAGCGAATGGCATCACCTCGCTCGTACCGGAAAATGCGCCGACCGATCAAACCATCTGGCTGAATAATGAGAAAGCAATCATCTTCTCCTGTCATCCCGCTCCGGCGAATGGGAAGAGTGACATTCAGAATTATCCGGCAGTCAGTTCAACCGATCCGGTTCCAACCGTTCCCGTGCCGGTTGCAGCTATTGAATATACCAGTTCGAAAACCGCCGCAAACAACCAAGTAGACCTTACCCAGCCGAAAAACGACTACATGTACGGTGTCGAATACAAAAACAACACTTATCAGGAAAACCAACCTTACGCCAACAACGGAAACAATATGCCGAGCGGAACCAAAGGCCCCGGCCAGTCAGTCAGCATCGGTCTGAAACATGTTTTTGCCAAACTCCGCCTTATTATAAAAAAAGAAGACAGTTACAAAGGAACCGGCGCAGTCACCTCTGTAAAATACACCTCCAAAATACCTGTGCCGGGCAACAATACCCGCATGAAACTAACAAATGGCGAACTGCTCGATCTGGATAACACCGGCAGTTCTGCCACCGATAAATCATATACTTATACACTTACGTCAGCAACCGCTACAACCGATGTTAAGACAACGCTTACCATCACAAACTATGCTATTCCCTGTAGTCAATCTTTATCAGGCTCCATTTCATTGATTGTCGATGGAAAATCGATGTCGGTGGCTTGTACCAATCAATGGGAGAGAGGCAAAATCTACACTTACACGGTAACGATTAAACCGACCGGCCTTGAGTTGTCGGGAATTAATGTCGTCGGCTGGCAGGATGCCGCCCAGATTCCCGATACAAACATTTGATACATCAATAATAACGATATAAATAAAAACAGAATCAATATGAAACAAAACAAACAATCCATTTGTCTGGCTGCACCACCTTTACGGCAGTGTGTCTTCCTGGGATACCTGTTGTTTCTCCTGTTGCCTGCTTGCACGGCAGGAGAGGATGGGGCAGACAATGACCTTTCCGGTAACCGGGGAGAAGCGGTCTTGCTGCAACCCCGCTTCTATGCCGGCCGACCGTCGACCCGTTCTGTCGTGAACGGCCTGGAATCGTCGGATGCCGTAACTGATAAGGATAAAATATCCTCCGTCATGCTTTATGTGACGGAAAGCAATGGATATCCTTTTTATCAAGGAGTGAAAGATCCGAATAACAAATTGAAAGACGGACTTTCCCTCTTCAAAGCCAAAGGGTCAGGAACCTTGAGCTGGACAGGTGCACCTGCCATAAACCTTTACAACCTTCAGGCACGTGTTTTCGCTTTCAGTCCCTCAGATGCAACGTTCAATGCTTCTACGACCAGCGATGAGCATACGATTGAGGTAACGATACCGGCCGATATGACTTTCAACGGTGGAAATAGCTGGCAATGCAGTACGGTCGATTATCTGTACGGTTCAGGTTCAAGCGATATCGGCAGCAACACGTCGATCACAGCCAGCAATGCCGAGGGGGCTTTTTCACCCACTATTCATCTGCAACATGCATTGGCGCAAGTCGTGTTTAAACTGCAAAGTGCTCCGGGACGTCTGGTTGATAACAATTACGACTATGTTAAGAAGATCACGCTCAACACTGCTTCAAACATATTTGTCGCTACGGCAAACAGTGCAACGACGACAATGAAACTGAAAGATGGTACTCTGGGCGCAACGACAGGAATAGGCGAATTGACTTTCACACCCAACCCAATGGCCACAGCCGTTAAATGTGGTGAGAATGGTACTCCGGCAGTGGTCGGTTATGGCCTGGTCGCTCCGCTGGCCAGGAAACCAACAGATGTTTCATTTACCATCGTGCTCGGAAAAACGACAGATACGGCAAATGAACGTTATCTGGTTGTCAAAGCTGTCAATTTTCAACAGATACAATGGGAGAGGGGTTATCGCTATACCTATAGTCTGATCTTATCCGATAGGGCCATTGTCGTTGAAGACATAGCAATAGACGGATGGCAAAAGGTTACCGGGAACGGTACACTTCGCCCGGATGATTTTTAAATGATGAAAGGAGAACAAGATGAGAAAAAGAATAACAATAAATGAAAGCGTAGTATTGGCTGTTTGCTGGTTGACTGTTGCTGGTTTCGGCTGTTCGGACGAAATGGTCCTTACCTCTTCCGACCATGAAGGCGAACCTGTGAACGTTCAGGCATCAATAGACGGTTTCAGCGGAGTACTGACTGAAAACGGCAGTAAAACGATTGCGGCAGATAATGGTTATGACAGAAGCACCTTCGTTGATAACGATAAAATCCGGATCACAAAAAAGTATGGAGAAGTAGCAGACAATCCAATAGAATATACATTATCAGGAACTACCTGGACACCGCCGTCCGGAAAAGCGCTTACCCTACAGGCGGGAGCGACTTACCAGGCTGTATATCCGACAAATTACACCAGTATTCAAGCCTCTCAAAAAGATGCGCCCAATTATTTGAAAAGCAATTTGCTGCAAACGGATATGACTGCATCGACAGGCAACGAAGTCATTAATTTCACATTCAAACATGTAAATACAAAATTGACACTGATATTCAAACCGGCAGGCATTGCCTTTTCGGGAGACTTCAGTTTTCAGGTACAGGCACCGGGATTGCTGACAGGGGGAAGCGTACAGGAGATCGTAACGCTTTACCGTCCGGATACCAACAACTATACCTGGCACGGCATCGTTTATCCCAAAGGGACCTCTACGGATATTACCGTCAACGTTACCTACAAGAATGTAACTTATAAAACGACCTTGTCCGGCTGCACGCTGACAGCCGGTTCGCAGTATGAGTATACGCTTACTATCCAGAACAATATCCTGGTGCCTGTCGGCAGCGAAATAAAACCGTGGACACCGAATCAAACTCATACCGGATCATTATCATAGAAAAAGAACAGATATGAAAAGAATAAACACAACACAACGATCACCGGGCATACAGATAGCCGTCTTGCTGCTCCTGTTGTCCTCTTGTACGTCCGGAGAACAAGAGACAGGAATAGGCCGTCCGCTGGAAGTAACAGCAGAAATAGCCACCCCGGTAACACGGGCGACCGATGCCCATGACTCAGACTACGACAAACGGACCTTCGTTGCAAACGACCAGATCAATATCTATTCGGGGGCATCCACAAGTGGTAGTGCTACGGTTTATAAGTATAGTGACTCCGGAAGCACTTCGAAATGGCTGCCCGGCACTGGAGATGGTATCACCATTACTACCGAAAACGAGACCTATACGGCTTCGTTTCCGACTACATTCAGTGGGATAAAACAAAATCAGACAACCCCGACTGCATTTTGGGAAAGTAACCAGCTTATCTCTTCAAAAGCAGCTGTCGGCAACCGTGTCGACTTTGTCTTTGCCCCTGCGGCAGCCAAGATCACGATTAATGTGGAGTATGCGAGCATTACGACCGGAAACGGCATTAAGTTGGAAGGAAATTCTCTGCGTACTGACGGCGGAACCAATGAGACCATCCAGCTTTTGCCGGTAACGGCTTCCGGAACAAATCATACATATATCGGTATTATCCGTGCTAACGCCGGGGCTGTTTACCAAATAACCGTCTCTGCTGGGGGGATAGATAAATCTTATGCTCAATCGAGCATCAAGCTGGAAGCCGCTAATAATTACATATACAATTTTACATCTACGAATAAGTTGATACTTAACAGTGTAAATGTGACTCCGTTTGCTTCTGACGGTAGTGCGGAATCCGGGGGAGACTTAAATGCAACTTAATACATAAAAGAATATGAGAAAATTGAATTTATATACATTAACAGCGTTATTGGCAACCTGTGCCGGATGCACGGACAGCCTGCCGGATAACGGCGAACCGTCTTCTTCCGCTCTCCAATTGGTTTCGGTCGGATTGGCGGAAACAATACAGACCCGTGGAATCGTGACTTCCATCAATCAGGTAAAATTATATGTGGCCAATGCCGATGCGCTGACCGCCTATAATACATCGACGCCTACTTTGCTGTTTACCCAAAGTAACGGAAGCTGGTCGAGCACAGCCTCAGTGGAGATAACAACGGCAAATGGGAGTGCTGACGTCTATGCCTGTTATCCGGATGCGGATATAACATCCGGCAGCAACCTGACCATTCCGGTATCCGTCAGAAAAGGAAGCGATTCAGATGAGACCCAGCGGCTCGACTTTACCGGAAGCCAGCAAACAGATTATCTCTATGCCACAAAACAGGCAGGGATTATCCAGACGAATCGTGCTATTTCGTTGACGATGAATCATGCGTTGGCAAAAGTGAGTTTCAGGATAGACAAAGAGACCGATGTTAGTGAAAGCCTTTATTTGAAGCAGATCAGTATCCAGAGTAATACGAATAAGTTGCAGGTTGGCGAAGGCAGCATGCAGTTGACGGATGGGGTATTGAACGGTCTGGTCTCTACGTCTGTCGTTACGTTGAACGGTTCGAAAGAACTGTCTACTTCACTGTCTTCCCCGAACGTATCCTGCCTGATGGCTCCGATGAGTGCGACCGAATCGGTACTTTCTTTCAGCCTGACTGTAGCAGTCGGCAGCGAGGGCAGTACTGAATTGCGCACCTTTAAAACGGCCTCCGCTACTCCTGTCCAATGGCAAGCGGGCAAACATTATATGTACTCCATCACAGTCAACAAAATCGGTGGGATATTGAAAAACTTTAAGGTGGAAGACTGGAAAAGCGATGCCAGCCAGGATACGAATATTGGTATTTAACGAATTGCAGAAAGATTATGAAGATAAGAATAAACATTCTTTTACCGGTTTGTCTGGCCCTGATGATGCTGGCATGTACGTCGGGATTACCGGATAATGACAACAGGCAGAAGCCGCAAGGAGAGGGAGAACCGGTTGAACTCTCATTTAAACTGTATGAGGCTTCTTTAACGAAGGCGTTGGGTGCTACCACTCTGGTAGACCTCGATCCCGGTACAAAATTCACTGTTCTAGCTTATAAAGCCGGAACAGCTGTGGATGCATCCACACAAAAATTACCGGAACCGCTTGGCAAAAGTGTCTGTACGATAGCAGATGATAAAACAGCCGACGGCAATATGTCTCTTTATCGCGGTGAATATGACCTTTACTTTATTTCGTATAACAGTGAAACGGCTCCCGATCCCAGTGCGGGTGAAATAGAAGTACGTAATGGTTACGATTTCATGTATAACGAGATCAAAGGTCTAGTCGTGCAACCGCAAAATGACGGAGATAATAAAATGGAGGTTTCAATGACAGGACCGTTTGTCCGTCTAGGTTCAAAAGTAGATCTGTGGGTAAAAGCGAAAGAATCACCTGTTAAAATAAGTGATTTGATAGTTCAGAAAATAGAGATAAAAAACTTATCAGTTCCCTTAACTTATTATTTAGGGGAAAAAGACTGGCGACCGGGGGCTGGCTATACAGACTCATATACAGTATCGAATTTTTCTTATACGTTGAATGCCTGGGATAAACCTCATACAAATGAAGATCCGATAGTGTTACTGCCGGTTGATGGCAGTCAGCCTCTTGAGTTTATAATTACATTGAAAGTATTTTATACGGAAGAAGGCGTTGCTGGTATTCAGGAGGGTATATTTACATATACTGCCACGACCTCAAAAACATTATTGAAGGGAATGCAATATAAATTCGAGTTCACACTGACTTTCTTCGGTATATTGAATCCGGGTGATATCACTATATCATTGCTTGACTATACGAAAGTAGATCAGTCAACAGACGAGGTCGGTGAATAATTTAAACTGTTGGGTATGAAAAACAAACATATATACTATTTATTATTACCGTTGGTAGTAGTTTTTAACCTGGTAATTACAGGGTGTGAATCAACGGAAGAATCTGGCAATGCAGGCAGTGGAGGAAACTGTAGTTTTCAATTTTGCTTGAAACTGCCGGAAGCGATCAGCGTAGAGACGAAAGCAACGACACCAACGATCGGTGATAAAAATGAAGCAACAAGCGTTAAAAATGTCTGGATATTACAATATGACGCTAGCGGAAATTTTATTAAAAAGCTTTATAAAGTCGACAATACAAGCGATGATAAAGATTTTGTCAAGGAAAACGACTATATGGTCAGGATTAATACTGATGCTACATCAGAAGCCGAAAAGTTTTCTGATATTATAAGTCGTTTTTATATAATTGTCAATGGGGGAGAAGCTCTCTTAAGAAACTTTGAGGGTACTGAGGCAGAGTTGAAAGAGACAACAGTCGATTTTACACCATCTACCGGTTCGGTGCCTACTTTATTGACTTCGGGTCCCTCCGCGTATTCACCAACAGCTTCTTCCGGGGACACGGAAGAAAACAAAAAGGTAGTCTTTGTATCCCGGTTATTCAGGGCTTATGCTAAAGTAACGGTTAGAGTTCAATTTAATGATGCCAGTGCATCATTATCTGATATGACTGCAACAATTACCAATATTCCCACGAAAATAGCTTTATATACGGCTGGAGGAGGCAGTAGCAACAGCAAGTATCCGGCAACAATTGACGGCACAACTATGAAGACAACTGAGACGGATTTTAGCGGTTTAACTTCTACAGCAGGTTCTTCTGCTTATTTCTGTATGCCGGAAAACCTCCGGGGATTGGGTCTTTCCGAATCGTTCGAAGGAAAAAACAAAGAATCCAATGGTCCTGGCAGTACGTCTGTTACCACTTCAACTCCGGATGGTAAACTGACCGGTTGTACGTATCTTACTTTAAAGGGCACCTATAAGTACAGCAGTAGCCACGCAAATGGGATAAAAGTCGAATATCGTTTTTACCTGGGTGATAACCTGACAAATAATTATAACATCCAACGGGATCACCATTATGATCTGACCATCAATATAAAAGGAGCTAACAGTGCTGATCTCCGTGTGAAGATTACGGATGGCAATGTTGCCGTATTCGATGATGTAGATACAATAGAGAATGAAGTAAGTTTTTAAAAGAGAATTAAAATAATACAGATATGAATAAAGTAGAACTATCCAAACAAATATCCAGCAAAATGTCTATTAAGCAAGTGGAGGCATTACGGTTTATCCACACATTGGAAGAAGTTTTTGAAGAAGCGCTTCTGACAGACAACAGCATTATTTTCCAGAATTTCGGCACATTCACCCTTTGGCAACAGACCGAACGTCCTGGTCGTAACCCAAAAACCGGTGTGCCTGTAACCATAAAAGCCCGGAAAAGTGTTAAATTTAAACCTGGCAAACAGTTACTGGAGGCTTTAAATAAGTAGGAGAGTGCTGTTTAATAGGTCTTTTATTAATATTCAGCACTTGAACAGATATGTTTTGTCAATTTTTTGTTGCCCATGATATAATTATTTATATTTTTGTGCTTCGATTTAATAATAAGAAATATCAAAAGTAAAATGAAAGAGTTAGTAGACAAAATTAATGTAGCGATTGGGGAATTTAGCACAAATGCTAATGCACAGGTTGAAAATGGTAACAAAGCAGCAGGTACACGTGCTCGCAAAGCTTCTTTGGAACTTGAAAAGTTACTGAAAGAATTTAGAAAAGCATCTATTGAGGCAGCTAAATAAAATTTTATTTCAGTTATAAGAGAAAGGTGGTCATCTATTTAATGATGATCACCTTTTTTCGTTAAAAGAGATTGTGTATGTGAACAATGTGAAATTAATATTGTTAGATGAAAGTTAAAACAATATTAATCAATCTAAAACGACAAAAGTATGATACCTAGCACTGAATTGGAAAATGGTAAAGTTGAATTAATTCGTGAAATACTCGATATCAGTGATATACATGATATTGATTTACTCAAAGAATACAATAAAGAACTAGCCGATTCTTTAACACAGGAGCTAACTCCGGATGCTGGAAAAAACGATTAAACAAAATAATGCATCTGTCATTCAAAAAAAGTCTGTGAGTTGATAGGGGTATTTTCTTTTTTTCTGTCTCATAGATGAAGTTGAATTTAAAATGGAAAAAAATGGAAACAGCTGAAAGAGAAAAAGCACCTATGTTGTGGTACTGGAGTATTCCTGAAAATGGTATGGATATTGAGGATTGCGAAAAGATCGCAAAGGAAAATCTCGTTAACAGACCGAATAACAGATATATGGAGATGCATATTGCTTTCGTTTGAAAAGTATAATACAGAGAGAGTTTAAGGCATGTAGAGTATCAAAAAAGATACATACATGCCTTTTTAGTATTTATTAGTATATGATTCCGGAACATAAATAAATGACGTTTTGTTATAATATCGAATAAAATAAAGTTCTCTACAGAGATAATTTTCAGGGATCGTTTAATAACCCCAGAAAAAAATAGCAGAAAATTATTCTGTAGTCAGAACCAAATAAAGCATATCATTGTTATAATGATAAACAGAGCTTGAAAAAAGATTCTGTAATAATTATGTTAGTAGTATTTGTTTTTTCATATAAGTAGAGTTTGTTATTTGTTTGGTCCGTATGTAACTGTGAAGTTATATACGGATTTTTTATGCCTGAATAGCTCCTGATATCTTTCTGTTACTATTTCTTATAATTCCCATTATGTTTAATAGAATTATAAGAAGTTATCCTGGGACTATCCCACGCAAATTATTTTCAACTTTTATTGACAAAATTATGTTGTATGTTAAATAACTATTCTAACTTCGCACCGCGATGAAAAAAGTATTGTTGATAGTATCGTTTCTGTTTCTGCTTCTTTTGAATATGCAGATAAAGACTGAAGATGAAAATATTTTGTCTCCTGCGAAAACGACTTTTTTCTTCAGAAGGAACAAAATATTCTGAATAAAGTATCTGAAACATTTTTAATATCACAATCAGTAAAATTCTCCACTCTTCGTATACGATCAGGCCATTGGGTCTACGTACTGCGGAAAATAATTATTTAGTTTAACATCTTTCTTTTTATTCTTTTTTATTGTCTGCACGTGAATTGGCAGATAATGACTAATCATGTACCTAATTAAGGTATTATATTGGATTTTAAATTAAATAATTATGTTAAGTCTATTACTTTCAACCCTTGAAATGATGGCTCTGACCTTCATTATCGGTTTTGTTGTTGCCGGTGTAATCAAGCTTATTGCTGTTTGGGCCGACTCCCTGGAATTTCACCATTCTCACAGTGATGAACTGATGCAATTCGGCAAACTAAATAAATTGCGTGCCAAAATTGGTGAAATATTAGGGCTGGATGTGGTAAATAATGAAGAAGATGTGACTGATGACGAACGCGAAGAATTCCGTCGTGGTGTAAACAGCGATCTTCTCCACATAAAACCGTCCGGATATTATCATGGCGTAAGTCATGGCGCTTCTCATTTGGATCTGATGGATTATTATTATCCACAGGATACTCGCATTATGTACCTCAAAAAAGAGGAACAGCTAATGAGAAAGAACAATACAAACAAAAAGGAGAATCCTTCTATCGAAAAATAAAAACAGATATGGAAAATGTTGATTTTTTTAGTTTGTTCCAAGGCTTTGGAACAATGGTTGCCGGTGGATGGATACTGGCTGTTGCGCGTGTTTTTTTGATTACACTTGGCGGCCTACTCGTTTATTTAGGCTGGAAAGGAGTCCTGGAGCCGATGGTTATGATCCCGATGGGATTAGGAATGGTTGCAATCAATTGTGGTACTTTAATCATGCCGGAAGGTGTATTAGGTAATTTATTCCTGGATCCTATGCTTTCAGATACAGACGAGTTGATGAATACAATGCAGATTGATTTTCTTCAACCCGTATATACGCTGACTTTCAGTAATGGCTTGATTGCCTGTTTTGTGTTTATGGGAATTGGAACATTATTGGATGTGGGCTTTCTGCTTCAGAAGCCTTTTGCCAGTCTTTTCCTGGCTCTTTGTGCGGAACTGGGAACTTTTCTGACGTTACCTATTGCCAGCGCTTTTGGTTTGTCTTTAAGTGAGAGCGCTTCTGTTGCGATGGTTGGCGGTGCAGATGGTCCGATGGTTTTGTTTACATCCCTGATCTTGGCCAAACATTTATTTGTTCCTATTACTGTTGTTGCTTATTTATATCTGGGACTGACCTACGGAGGATATCCTTATCTGGTCAAACTCCTGATCCCGCAGCGTTTGCGTGCCATAAAAATGACCACTACAAAACCTCCCAAAAACTACGATGCTAAAGTTAAACTGGCTTTTTCTGTTATTTTGTGTGCTGTTTTATGCTTTTTATTCCCTGTGGCCTCTCCCCTTTTCTTTTCATTGTTCCTGGGTGTTGCCGTTCGCGAATCAGGCATGAAGCATATTTATGATTTTGTCAGTGGTCCGTTATTGTATGGTTCGACTTTCATGCTGGGGCTGTTATTGGGTGTATTGTGTGATGCTAAATTGTTACTTGATCCCAAGATCTTGAAATTATTGGTATTAGGAATTACTGCATTGTTATTGTCTGGTATCGGAGGTATCATTGGCGGATATATCATGTATTTCATTAAACGCGGAAATTATAACCCGGTAATCGGTATTGCTGCTGTCAGTTGTGTTCCTACTACTGCTAAAGTAGCACAGAAGCTGGTAAGTAAAGAGAACCCAGACTCTTTCATTTTAGGTGATGCGTTAGGTGCTAATATTTCAGGAGTTATTACGTCTGCAATTATTACAGGTATTTATATAACGATTATCCGTTATCTGTAAAGGGCTGTATCACTACTGATAGAAAATAGCTGATCCCGAGTATAAATATAAAAATAGCCATCTCAACAGAGACGGCTATTTTTATATATAATGAAATGATTATTATTTGTTCATTTCAGCTTCGATAGCTTCCAGTTCCGGACCCATGTTCAGATTATAATAGATACCTCTTAAAGCAACCATATATTCTGATTCGCTAGGTTTCATTTCGTGAGCTTTCTGGAAATAAGGAAGAGCTTGTTTGAAAAGATCTTTTGCAATAGTTAATTCTTCCTGATATTTCTTGCTATCATTGATCATGTTAGCTTCACCCTGTTTGTTTACAGCCTGGTTGTAATATATACGTCCCAAAGCAGACATCGATTCAACACTTTCCGGATTGACTTCTAAAGCTTTCTTAAATGTTTCTTCTGCTTTTGCATAATCTTTAATACCTGTTTCGTAAACAATTCCTAATGCATGATACAGCTGACTATCAGAAGGTTTCTGTGCAATTGCAGTGTTCAGATAACTTATTGCTTTTTCGTTTTGACTTGACTGGATGTAAGCGTCAATTAAACTCATCAGGAAGAACTCTTCATTGGGGAATTTTGCATAACCTTCTTCAAGAGTCTTAACATAGTTTACACTGTCACCAGCCTGTTTGTATTCGTAAGACAAATACTGGTAAACATCATTCAGTCTGAAATCTGAACTTTTTGCACGTTCCAGAGCTTTGATTGCTATAGGAGAATCCTGCAATTGAGTAGCTGCAACAGCTGCATAGAACTGAACAGTCATGAAAGTAGAATCTTTTTCAGCAGTCTGAGTTCCTTCGAACATAGGCAGTTCAGAGATTTCCAGATACTGGTTGAAGAAGTCATAAGCCTTCTTATAATCCTTCTGATCGAAATAGTAAGCACCACCGTTAAAGAAATATACATGGTCAGCACCTAAAATACTCTTAATGTCTTTAGAATATTTAGGTTTGATTTTACCTTTTTCGTTAGGAAGCTGATCCAGTTCGTAAGCCTTCTTGAAATAAGGAAGGATAGCACCTAATGCTTCGTACATAACTGGTTCATTCGGCTGTTGTCCTAAAATCTGTTTTGTTCTTTCAGCACTGAACTGCTGGTCTTCGATAAAACCTGCAACATACCATGCCTGGGCGTCATCCTTTGTTTCAGGATTTTCCAAAGCACCTTTGATTAAGGCTCTTGCTTCAGTGAAGTCTGCCTTGTCTCCTTTTGCTATTCCTTGCGCCTCCTTAACGGCTTTCTTTTGAGCGAAAGAGGCAGATGATGCTGCAACACATAGTGCAACTGTTAATAATAATCGTTTCATTGTGATAGTAATTTGAGATTAATATTTCTATTTGTTTAAATTATTCATTTGTTGTCTCTTCAGTATCATTTGCGATATCTTCAGATCCATCAAAACCGGTTAATTCTTCATTATTTTCATTCTGAGCATCCAGTTCAGCGCTTTCTTCATCTACCTGCTCATCCGGTTCGGACAATACCTTACATACCGAGGCTATTTCATCATTACGTTTACCCAGGTTGATCAGGCGAACACCTTGAGTTGCACGGCCGATGACGTTCAGATCTGTTACTTTCATACGGATAGCGATACCTGACTTGTTAATGATCATGATGTCATTTTCCTCTGTCACATTCTTGATGGCAACCAGTTTACCTGTTTTATCAGTAATGTTGATCGTCTTGACACCTTTACCGCCACGGTTAGTCATTCGGTAATCTTCCACATTCGAACGTTTTCCGTAACCCTGTTCAGATACAACCAGTACAGTATCGGTTTCCTTATTCTTGATACATACCATACCTACCACTTCGTCGGAAGGATCATTATCCAATGTCATACCTCTAACGCCGGAAGCAGTACGTCCCATGACGCGAACCGCACTTTCGTGGAAACGAATAGCCCGTCCGTTACGGTTAGCAATCAGTACTTCGTTGTCTCCGTTGGTCATACATACTTCGATCAGGCCGTCGTCTTCACGCAATGTGATCGCATTTACGCCATTCTGACGCGGACGTGAGTATGCTTCAAGCAATGTTTTCTTGATAACACCCTTCTTGGTACAGAACAACAGATAATGTGAATTGATAAATTCAGTGTCGGTAGTCAGCTTCTTCACGCGGATAAAGGCGTTTACTTTATCATCCGCTTCAATGTTCAATAAGTTCTGGATGGCTCTACCCTTTGCATTCTTAGCTCCTTCCGGAATTTCATATACTTTCAGCCAGTAGCACTTGCCTTTTGCTGTAAAGATCAACAAAGTGGCATGCATAGAAGCCGGATAGATATATTCCACGAAGTCTTCGTCGCGTGTTACCGAGCCTTTCGCTCCTACTCCGCCGCGTCCTTGTGCACGGAATTCACTCAGCGGCGTACGTTTGATGTATCCCATGTGGGAAATAGTGATGATCATCTCATCATCGGCATAGAAATCTTCAGGATTCAGTTCTTCGGAAGCATATACGATATCTGTTTTACGTTCGTCGCCGAACTTATCTTTTACTTCTTGTAATTCTCCTTTGATAACGTCCATACGAACATCTTCATTTTCAAGAATCTCTTTCAAACGGGCGATCAACTTTTCAATTTCTTCGTATTCTGCACGCAGTTTGTCCTGTTCCAGTCCGGTTAACTGACGAAGTCTCATTTCAACGATTGCACGTGCCTGAACATCCGATAAAGAGAAACGTTCCATTAAACGTTCGATGGCTTCGTTCGGGCTCTTGGATGATTTGATGATAGCAATTACTTCGTCGATATTATCAGAAGCAATGATCAAACCTTCCAGGATATGCGCTCTTTCTTCGGCCTTCTTCAGTTCGAAACGGGTACGACGGATAACAACTTCATGGCGATGTTCAATAAAAGCCTTGATCATATCCTTCAGGTTTAACTGTCTCGGACGACCGTTAACCAAAGCGATATTGTTTACACTGAAAGAAGATTGCAGGGCAGTCAGCTTATATAATTTATTCAGTACAACGCCTGAATTGGCATCACGTTTCACGTCGACGACGATACGCATACCGTTACGGTCTGACTCATCGTTTACATTAGAAATACCCTCGATACGCTTGTCATTAACCAGGTCGGCTATATACTTGATCAGTTCTGCCTTATTAACAAGGTAAGGGATTTCAGTGATAATAATCTTTTCGTGATTATTTTCTACTTCAATTTCTGCTTTACCACGAAGAATGATACGTCCTCTACCGGTTTCGAATGCTTCTTTTACACCGGCATATCCGTAAATTGTAGCACCAGTCGGGAAGTCGGGCGCTTTGATGTATTGCATCAATCCTTCTACATCAATATCTCCGCGAGCGTCGATATAGGCAATACATCCGTCGAGTACTTCACTCAAATTGTGTGTCGGCATATTGGTTGCCATACCAACTGCGATACCAGAACCACCATTTACCAGCAGGTTAGGAATACGGGTCGGCAATACAGTCGGTTCTTTCAGTGTGTCATCGAAGTTCAACTGAAAATCTACCGTATCCTTCTCGATATCCCGGAGCATTTCCTCGGCAAGTTTACTTAATCTTGCCTCGGTGTAACGCATAGCGGCAGGACTGTCACCGTCCACTGAACCGAAGTTTCCCTGTCCATCAACCAACGTATAACGCATAGACCATGTTTGTGCCATACGAACCATTGCGAAATAGACGGACGAGTCGCCATGTGGATGATATTTACCTAAAACTTCACCAACAATTCTCGCAGATTTTTTATAAGGTTTGTCGGATGTATTACCCAATTCATTCATTCCAAACAAAATACGACGATGAACCGGTTTAAAACCATCCCTAACATCCGGAAGGGCACGCGAAACAATGACAGACATTGAATAGTCAATGTATGCCGATTTCATTTCCTCCTCGATGTTAATCTTAATAATTCTGTCTTGATCAACCATTTAGTTTTATATTAATTACACTCAATATCTCACCTTTTAAAAAGTGCACTAAGGTAACGCTTTTCCCATTATCACGAAAGTTTTTACGCTGAAATTTTATTATTCAGAAATATTGGGGGTTTCTTAAGGAATAATGGCATGAAATTTGTTAGGTATATATAGAGAGTTTATTAATTTTGCATTCACAGTACATTATTATAATAGATAAGGATTCATATAATATGAAAAATAATTATTCGAAAAGGCTGATCGACGTTATAGAGTATAGCCGCGAAGAAGCCGCCAGGCTTCAGAACAGTTATATCGGGCCGGAACACTTAATGCTTGGTATCATCCGCGACGGTGATGGCAAAGCCATGCAGTTGCTGCATGATTTGCATGCCGACGTATTCGATATAAAGAAGAGGATTGAGCAGGAGATCAAAAATACATTTGAAACTGAAGAGTCCGAATTACACGATATAGCCATCAGTAAAACAACTGAACGCGTATTGCGCATGAGTATGCTAGAGTCACGTTTGTTTAAAACAGACGAGACGGGTACGGAACATCTGCTTCTTGCTATTCTGAAAGAAGAGTTCAATGTTGCCGCCAAAGTATTGGGTGAAGCCGGTATAAACTACCGTAACGTATATAACAATCTGGCAAACGGAACAAACATGAACCGTATGGAAGAACTGGAAGAGATAGACGAAATCAGTGACGGTTATACGGATGACGAGGACGATGAAGAAGAAGACTTCTCTTCACGTAAGGAATCCCCCCGCTCCTCTTCAGGTACCGGTGCCGCACAGCCCAAGTCACCGAACGATACTCCGGTATTGGACAATTTTGGTACGGATATGACACGTGCCGCTGCCGAAAACCGCTTGGACCCGATTGTTGGTCGTGAGAAAGAGATTGAACGCCTGGCACAGATTTTAAGCCGGCGTAAAAAGAACAATCCGGTACTGATCGGTGAACCGGGGGTGGGTAAGTCTGCTATTGTAGAAGGACTTGCCCTGCGCATTATCCAGCGTAAAGTATCACGTGTGTTGTTCGATAAGCGGGTGATCAGTCTGGATATGGCCTCTATCGTGGCCGGAACAAAATACCGCGGACAGTTTGAAGAACGTATCAAAGCAATTTTGAACGAGCTTTCAAAGAATCCGAACATCATCCTGTTTATCGATGAAATCCATACCATTGTCGGAGCAGGATCGGCTTCCGGTTCTATGGACGCCGCTAATATGCTGAAGCCGGCGCTGGCACGTGGGGAAATACAATGTATCGGTGCTACGACGCTGGATGAATATCGTAAAAACATCGAGAAAGACGGTGCTTTGGAACGTCGTTTCCAGAAAGTGATCGTCGACCCGACAACAGCAGAAGAGACATTGCAGATCCTGAAAAATATCAAGCCCCGTTATGAAGAACATCACAATGTGATCTATACGGACGAGGCGCTGGATGCTTGTGTAAAGCTGACAGAACGATATATCAGCGACCGTAACTTCCCGGATAAGGCAATCGATGCTCTGGACGAGGCCGGTTCTCGCGTACATATATCTAATATTACAGTACCGAAGAGTATCGAGGAACTGGAAGCAAAAATAGAAGATACGAAAACCGAAAAACTGGCTGCCGTAAAGTCACAGAACTTCGAACTGGCTGCAAGTTTCCGTGATAAAGAACGTCAGTATCTGTTGCAGCTGGAATCAGCGAAAGCTAAGTGGGAACAGGAATTGCAGGAACATCGTGAAACAGTAGACGAAGACAAAGTAGCTGAAGTGGTAGCCATGATGTCAGGCGTACCTGTTCAGCGTATTGCCAAAGCAGAAAACCTGAGACTGCTGGAAATGGCAGACAACTTGAAGAAGCAGGTAGTCGGCCAGGACGATGCCGTCCAGAAGATCGTAAAAGCAATCCAGCGCAACCGTGTAGGATTGAAAGACCCGAACAAACCGATCGGAACCTTCATGTTCCTCGGTCCGACGGGTGTAGGTAAAACTCACTTGGCTAAAAAGTTGGCTGAATATCTGTTTGATTCGGCTGATTCATTGATTCGTATCGATATGAGTGAATATCTCGAAAAGTTCGCGGTTTCCCGCCTGATCGGTGCACCTCCGGGATATGTAGGTTACGAGGAAGGTGGCCAGCTGACGGAAAAGGTTCGTCGTAAACCCTACTCCGTTGTATTGCTCGACGAGATCGAAAAAGCGCATCCGGATGTATTCAACTTGCTGTTGCAGGTATTGGACGAAGGTCGCCTGACTGACAGTCTTGGCAGACGGATCGACTTCAAGAATACGATCCTGATCATGACTTCCAATATCGGAACACGTCAGTTGAAAGACTTCGGCCGTGGCGTCGGATTCAGTTCGCAGGCAGCCGGTGAAATGGATAAGGACTTCTCTCGCGGTGTGATTCAGAAAGCACTGAATAAAGCATTCGCTCCTGAATTTCTGAACCGTGTCGACGATATCATCATGTTCGACCAGCTTGATAAAGATGCGATCCACAAGATCATTGATATTGAGTTACAAGGACTTTACAAACGTGTTTGTGGTCTGGGCTACGAACTGGTACTTACCGACGAGGCAAAAGATTTCATTGCAACGAAAGGCTACGATGTACAGTTTGGCGCCCGTCCGCTGAAGCGTGCCATCCAGAAATATCTGGAAGATGAAATGGCCGAGTTGATAATCCGTGCATCCGTTGGCGAAGGCGACAAGATCGTTGTAGACTTCAATAAAGATGAACAGAAAATAGTAACATCCGTACAAAAGAAAGGACAGGAATAAGTCGTTTCTTCCGGTAATAAAGTCAAAATGTCAGATAGAACCTATCTGGCATTTTTTTTGTTTATATCGTAACGTCAAACGAATTATTATAACATTAAAAATATAAACAAAATGGCTAAACAAGGAAACATAGGTGTTACAAGTGAGAACATCTTCCCTATCATCAAGAAGTTTTTGTATAGTGATCACGAAATCTTCCTTCGTGAATTAGTGTCGAATGCTGTGGATGCTACACAGAAATTGAAAACCCTGGCATCTGTCGGTGAATTCAAAGGAGAGCTGGGCGACCTGACCGTTCAGGTTAGTTTCGACGACAAGATCATCAAGATTTCTGACCGTGGTATCGGTATGACAGCCGAAGAAATTGACAAATACATTAACCAGATCGCATTTTCCGGTGCTGAAGAGTTCGTAGAAAAATATAAGAACGATGCAGCTGCTATCATCGGACATTTCGGTCTTGGTTTCTATTCTTCTTTCATGGTTTCAAAGAAAGTGGAAATTGTAACCAAATCTTATAAAGAAGGCGCTGTTCCTATGAAATGGAGTTGCGACGGAACTCCCGAATATACGTTGGAAGAAACACAGAAAGACGACCGTGGTACAGATATTATCCTGTATATCGACGACGAAAACAAGGACTTCCTGAATAAAGACAAGATCAGCGGCCTGCTGACAAAATACTGCCGTTTCCTCCCCGTTCCTATCGCATTCGGTAAAAAGCAGGAATGGAAAGACGGTAAATATGTCGATACCGACGAAGATAACATCATCAACGATATCACTCCGGCATGGGTTCGCAAACCGGCCGATATGACTGATGAAGACTATAAGAAATTCTATCGCGACCTGTATCCAATGTCGGAAGAACCATTGTTCTGGATTCACTTGAATGTGGATTATCCGTTCAACCTGACCGGTATCCTCTACTTCCCGCGCATCAAGAGTAACCTCGACCTGCATCGTAACAAGATTCAGTTATACAGCAACCAGGTATTTGTAACCGATTCCGTAGAAGGTATCGTTCCTGAATTCCTGACATTGTTGCACGGCGTGCTCGATTCTCCGGATATTCCATTGAACGTTTCCCGTTCTTATTTGCAGAGCGACCAGAACGTGAAAAAGATCTCCAATCATATCACAAAGAAAGTGGCCGACCGCCTGGAAGAAATGTTTAAAAACGACCGTCCTCAGTTCGAAGAAAAATGGGATAGCCTGAAACTGTTTATCCAGTACGGTATGCTGAGCGACGAAAAGTTCTATGATCGTGGTGCCAAGTTCGCCCTTCTGAAAGACGTAGACGGTAAATATTATACATTTGAAGAATATAAAGCATTGGTGGAAGCCAACCAGACAGATAAGGAAGGCAACCTGATCTATCTGTACACTACGAATGTAAACGACCAGTACAGTTATATCCAGGCCGCTAAAGATAAAGCATACAGTGTATTGATCATGGACGGCCAGCTGGATGTCCATGCTATCAGCCAGATGGAACAGAAATTCGACAAAACCCGTTTTGTTCGTGTGGACAGCGATACGATCGACAATCTGATCCGTAAGGATAACGTTGGTCAGGTTACACTGAATGAAGACCAGAAGAATGCTTTGCAGGAAATGTTCAAAAGCCAACTGCCGAAGATCGAAAAGACCGATTTCATCGTTACATTCGAAGCATTGGGTGAAAACTCTAATCCGGTTATGCTGACCCAGAGCGAATATATGCGTCGTATGCGTGAAATGTCTGCTATGCAGCCGGGAATGTCATTCTACGGAGAAATGCCTGACAACTACAATCTCGTGTTGAATACCGATCACGAATTGGTTAAGAAGGTACTTTCTGAGGAAGAACAGAACTGCGAAGAAAAACTGAAACCGATCCTAGCGGACCTGAAAGGCTGGAAAGCACGTCAGGAAGACCTTCGTGAAGCGCAGAACAAGAAAAAGGAAGAAGAGATTACTTCTGCTGAAAAAGAAGATATGACAAACACGAACCATAAGATCGACGAACTGACTTCGCAACGTAATGCAATCCTGGCAGAATATGCAGGTAGCAATAAGCTGGTCAGCCAGTTAATCGACCTGGCACTGCTTGCCAACGGTATGCTGAAGGGTGAAGCATTGAGCAAATTCATTAAACGCAGTGTTCAGCTGATCGGATAAATAAGTGAGTTACTCACTATGTATAAAATATCATATAAACCGTTCACCCTTCGCCTGCTTGGCATTAATATGTTATTATACAGATTGCTATAGAGGTGAATGATAGGTGAATGATTGATCGAAAAGGTGAAGGGTTGCTTTAAACCCTTCACCTTTTTTTCTATATTACTGTGCTGTAATAGCCTGGTTATTATGTATTAACTCAAAAGTCTTTTACTTTTATCTCTGGCACAATAAACTATTGACTTACCGACCTACGTCGTTAAGCTTGTCGACGTGGTTCGGTAAGCATTGCGACGTATATCGGCAAGCTTAATGACCTACGTCAATAAGCAAACAACTACCTTTTCACGCCTTATCTTCCAATAACTCTGAACTTACTTCCTCGGTATGTATTCATTTATATTTCAAAAGGTGAATGGTTTAAAGTAACCGTTCACCTTTTTCTTTATTCATTCATCTACTATTTACCTTTATAGTAATCTATATGACAGTTTGTTACTATTGTAAAGGTGAAGGGTGAACGGTCTTTTACAGAAAAACTATGTAATTGGAACATGTAGAGACTAGTCATCATTCTGCTTCCACCGTATACCCTTTCAGGTTGGCAAATGTCAGGATGGAGCTGGTGATTGCTTTACCCAGATCGTCTCCGCTGTCATCTCCTTCCTTTTTAAGTTGCTCTTCGATATAAGCCTGGCGTTTGATTGCCAGTTCGGCTATTTCTTTTTGGATAGCTGTTCTCTCCTTTTCCTTTTGGGTGATGATGCTCTTTATTTCTTCTGTAGACTTGTTTTGCAGTTCTTGGGGCAGTTCATCCTTTTTGATGCTCGACAAGACGTTTTGGTCTTCTTTCATCTTATCTACCAGGTCCCATGACGTATTTTTGTAAGCAGATCCGGATTTACTTACGGCACGTTCGGCATAATTGGCCGACGATATTGTGCCGGCATTTTTGTCCTGGGCAATCTGATTCATTTTACGTTCTCTCCCGGTAGAGCCATAACTGATATAAGTATCGTTCAACTTATTGTTGCATAGGATGATCTGCGGGTCAAAAGGTGTTTTGATGGCACGGACAGTCGCATCGGCATTTATATTGAAGAATTTGCCGTTTCCTCTCAAAGCGGCATCCTTCCAATAGTCACGGACACCGATTTCTTCATCACCGCAATGGATTGTATTGACAAATATATTCTTCTTCAAGGCATCGGCAATAGCCGTTTTGTAAGAGACAGAACCCTGCGTAAACTCTTCATTGCCGGCAATATAGACCAGTTTCATATCCGCTTCGTTTTGCCCCCACTCCAACTCTTTTACTGCCCGCTGGATGACTGTACCACAATACTCTTCGCTTCCGCTGGTTGTCAGGGCGAATAATTCTTTCGAGATCAGGTCGAGATCGACTGTCAAAGGGGTTATTTGCCGGATATAATCACCTTTATACAGCATATAACTGCCATATTCGTATAAGGCAATCTCTATTTCCGGTGTCTCTCCCTTATATTTCAGCGTCGTGAGTGTATTGACTATATTCCACAGACGGGATTTAGCCTGTTCGATCAGTCCCTGCATGCTGCCGGAAGTATCCAGCAGGATAGCAACCTGTATTTTCGTCTTTTTGGCAGTTACGGCATTTGTGACCGGTGTACTGGCAGGCTCTGCATTCGCCGTTACGTTTCTGGCTTCCAGTATGCAGCCTATTGATGTTGTTAATGCTGTGAATAAGACACATAGTAGAATAATTCTTTTCATATTCGGAATTTTTTTAATAGGTTTATGGCTCAAAAATAGAATGTTAATAATTAAGATTCCGGGAAGAATGTGTGAACCGGCGTTTTGAGTTGGTGAAATATAGGATATAAATGTTTTACTTATATTTACTTTACAATCTCAATAAAACATGATATGAACAGACTGATTATATATTTGACAATATGGCTGCTAACAGGTCCCTGCATAACAATGACAGCACAGGATTCCGTTCCTCCTGTCTATCAAAACAGTGCCAGAAAAGCAGTGATGAAACTCTCCACGTCACTGGAAAGCGGAAAGTCGGATTATTCGGTTGCGACGGATTATGAAGCACTGGCAAAAACACTCATGATACAGGGGGAATACGAGAAAGCAATGAATTATCTTATCAGTGCCCGCCAGTTGTTTTACAAAATCAAAAACAATGAAAAGATAGCACGGGTCGACCGTGAAATGGCAAGGATACAGGAGATACAAGGGAAGATACAAGAGGCTATTTTAAGTTATGGCAATGCCGCCCACCTGTCACAGGACACTAATTTTATTGAACTGAATACGAATGATGTGAACCGGTTAAAGAATATCTCAAACCCAGTTGCACAATCTCCTTATATACAGCGAAATATTGAATTACTGAACACCTCCTACAAACCGGAACAACAGGAGGATCGGGTCGCCGCCTTCCATCAGATGGCAAATGTCAACCTGGTCATGGATAATAAGGAAGCCGCCATAGGTAACCTGAACAGCATATTGTCTGAAGTGAAGGACAAACCGGTAGAAACCATCAAGGTACAAAGAGAAATTGCCAAAGTATATGCCGCCGATAGCCAACAGGTAAAAGCTCTCGCCTCCCTTCAGCAATCCTATGATATGGCGTTGAAGGAGGGCCATACGATAGAGGCGAAGAAAAGCCTGGAACAGCTGGTCGAGCAATACAGGAAAGAGAACCAGCAACGGAAAGCCTTGGACTTATATGCAGACTTTATGGAAAAACTGGAACCGCTGGTTAAATCGGACAGCACACTGATAGACCAGAAATTCTTTCAGGCACATGAAGCCCGTATCGCCCAGTTGGAGAAAGAACGTATCCTGAAAGACGAACTGATCAGAAAGAAAAACACCTTCAACTATGTACTGATCGGCTCGATTGTCCTGATCCTTATTTTTCTCGTGTTTATCGTCAAAGCCTGGTATTCCATCAGACGGAAGAATAAAAAGATAGCCCTCCAGTCGTTGCGCCGTGAGATGAATCCTCATTTCATCTTCAACAGCCTGAATAGTGTGAATCAGTTTATTGCCCAGAATAATGAGTTGGAGGCGAATAAGTATCTTTCCTCCTATTCCCGCCTGATGCGAAATATAATGGAAAACTCCAATAAAGACTTTACGCCGCTCTCGACGGAGCTCGAACAATTGAAAGAATACCTCGATCTGGAACACATGCGTTTCAACGATAAGTTTGTTTACGAGACAGATGTGGATGAATCGCTTGACACCGACCATATATCTGTGCCTAACATGCTGATACAACCCCAGTTGGAAAATGCGATCTGGCATGGCTTACGGTATAAAGAGTCCGGTGGCCTGCTGAAACTGTCCGTAAAGCCGGAAGGCAATAGTCTTTGTGTTAAAATCGAAGACAATGGGATCGGACTGAAAAAAAGCAACGAGCTTAAAACCCGGCACCAGAAAGAGCATCATTCACGCGGCCTGACTAATACCCGTGAGCGTATCAACCTATTGAACAGCTTGTACGGTATGCATATCACGATCGAAATTACTGAGAAGGAAGGAGATGATGAAGATACAGGCGTGATCGTCCTGCTCAGATTCCCCCTTATTGTCTGATTGCGCATGAAATTTTGTTATAGGATATATTTATTATTTTTTGCTAATGATAATTATATCCTGTAAGTTTGTTGCTTAAATCATTTATTTGTTAAAACAACATCAACATGAATGACACTATTAGAAAAATGAAACAAAGGAAAGTGCTCATACTCGCTTTGGCCTTCCCCTTGTTTTCACCCTTATCCATGCAAGCCATACAAAGAGCCGACAATGTATGTATGGAAATACAGCAGGATAAGAAAATTGTCGGTGTGAAACAGATCAATCCTACGACTGTTGAACTCCTGTTCTCCGATAATCAGAGAATGGCCTTTGACTTTTATGGAGAGAACATCTTCAGAGTATTTCAGGACGTCAACGGAGGGATCATCCGTGACCCGGAGGCCAAACCGGAAGCACAGATCCTGGTCGATAACCCGAGAAAACCGGTATCTCCGTTAACGCTGAAAGAAGATAATAAGACTATTTCTATCAGCACCAAAGAGATCAGACTGGAACTGGATAAAAGCACTTCCCTGTTGAAGGTGACCAATCTGGCAACAGACAAAGTTGTCCTGGAGGAGGTAAAACCTGTTCTTTATGATAAGGGAAAAACAATCCTTACCTTAAAGGAAAATCCCGGCGAATACTTCTATGGCGGTGGTGTACAGAACGGGCGCTTCTCGCATAAAGGAAAAGCGATCGCTATCGAAAACCAGAACAGCTGGACCGATGGCGGCGTTGCCTCGCCTGCCCCCTATTATTGGTCTACCAATGGCTACGGCTTTATGTGGTACACCTTCAAACAAGGTAAATATGATTTCGGTGCAGCCGAAAAAGGGACAGTAATATTGTCACATGATACCGATTATCTGGATGCGTTCTATATGGTCAATGACGGTGCCGTATCCCTGTTGAACGATTTCTATCAGCTGACAGGTAATCCGGTTTTATTACCGAAGTTCGGTTTCTATCAGGGACACCTGAATGCTTATAACCGCGACTACTGGGTGGAAGACGAGAAAGGTATCCTTTTTGAAGACGGCAAACGTTACAAGGAAAGCCAGAAAGACAATGGCGGTGTAAAAGAATCCCTGAACGGCGAAAAGAACAATTACCAGTTCTCCGCCCGTGCCGTGATCGACCGCTACAAGAACCACGATATGCCGTTCGGCTGGTTATTGCCAAACGACGGTTACGGTGCCGGATACGGACAGACCGAAACATTGGACGGAAATATCCAGAACCTGAAAAGTCTGGCTGATTATGCTCATAAAAATGGTGTCGAAATCGGACTTTGGACACAGTCGGATTTGCATCCGAAACCCGAAATCAGTGCCTTGTTACAGCGTGATATCGTAAAAGAAGTGCGCGATGCCGGTGTCCGTGTTTTGAAGACCGACGTGGCTTGGGTAGGTGCCGGTTATTCATTCGGACTGAACGGTGTGGCTGACGTAGGTCATATCATGCCTTATTATGGTAACGATGCGCGTCCTTTCATTATCTCCCTTGACGGTTGGGCCGGTACGCAACGTTATGCCGGTATCTGGTCGGGCGACCAGACAGGCGGCCAGTGGGAATATATCCGTTTCCATATCCCGACTTATATCGGTTCGGGATTATCCGGACAACCGAATATCACTTCCGACATGGATGGTATCTTCGGCGGAAAGAACCTGGCAATGAACACACGCGATTTTCAGTGGAAGACCTGGACGCCGATGCAGTTGAATATGGACGGTTGGGGTGCCAATGAGAAATATCCGCATGCCCTTGGCGAACCGGCAACATCTATCAACCGCTGGTATCTGAAAATGAAATCGGAGTTGATGCCTTATGCCTACAGCATTGCAAAGGAAGCAGTAGATGGTAAGCCGATGATCCGTGCCATGTTCCTGGAATACCCGAATCAGTATACTTATGGTAAAGCAACCGAATATCAGTTCATGTACGGACCGTATTTCCTGGTTGCCCCTATCTATCAGGAAACACAGGCAGATGAAAAAGGTAACGATATACGCGACGGCATTTATCTGCCGGAAGGAACCTGGGTAGACTATTTTACCGGAGAAAAATATGAAGGCAACTGTGTTGTCAACAATTTTGCTTCTCCGTTATGGAAGTTGCCGGTATTTGTAAAGAGCGGCGCCATCATTCCGATGACTAACCCTAATAATAATGTTACCGAGATCAATAAGAACCTGCGCGTTTATGAAATTTATCCGGACGGTAACAGTTCGTTTACTGAATATGACGACGATGGCACGACACAAGCCTACTTGAAAGGTGAAGGTGTAACGACCCGGATCGAATCGGAAGTAGGCAGTAAGAATAATGTAACGATTACAATCTGGCCGGCAGTAGGCAGCTTTGACGGTTTCGTAAAAGATAAAGCAACCGAACTCCGTATCAATGTTTCCGAAATGCCGAAAAAACTGGCTGCTAAAGTTGGTAAAAACAAGGTAAAGCTGACGGAAGCCCGTTCGATGGACGAATTCCTGAAAGGTGAAAACGTTTATTTCTATGATGCAACGCCCAACCTGAACAAGTTTGCAACGAAAGGAAGCGAGTTTGAAAAGGTAACGATCACTAAGAACCCGCAGTTATTGGTAAAGCTCGCTTCTGCGGATATCACAGCGAACGAAACAAGCATCAGCTTTGAAGGTTACAAATTCGATATGGGTAACAGCCACCGTGTTTCGACCGGTACACTGGCCGCTCCTGTTGCACAGGTTACAGATGAAAACCTGGAAGCCTATTCATTGAAACCGACCTGGAATAAAGTGGCAGGTGCTGACTTCTACGAAATTGAATTCAACAATATGCTGTACACGACTATCAGAAATACAGAATTGTTGTTCGACGGGCTGGAAGCCGAAACTGATTATGCCTTCAAGATCCGTTCTGTAAACAAAGACGGTTATTCCGATTGGTCTTCCTTCAATGTGAAGACGAAATCGAACCCGCTCGAATTTGCTATCAAGGGAATCCGTGGTGAAGTGACTGCCGAAGAGCAGGGTGGTTTCGAAATCTTCCGTTTGTTCGACTTTGCTGAACTGGGAGACATGTTCCATACGAAATACCGCAAGAATGCTATACCGTTCGATATGATCATTGACCTGCGCACGGTTAACCAACTGGATAAATTCCATTATCTGTCACGTCAGGACGGCGGTAACGGAACAATGCTGAGAGGTTTCGTCTCTTACAGTATGGATAAAGAAAACTGGATACCGGTCGATTCCTTCAAGTTCGAACGCAACGGTGATGTGAAGATATTCGAATTCAAGGATAAACCGAAAGCACGCTACATCAAACTGAATGTAACGGAAGGTGTCGGCAATTACGGTTCAGGCCGCGAATTGTACGTCTTCAAGGTACCGGGAACAGAAAGCTACCTGCCGGGCGATATCAACAACGACAAGAAGATCGACAGCAATGACCTGACTTCTTACATGAACTACACAGGTCTGCGTAAAGGTGACAGCGACTTCGATTATGTAAGTGCCGGCGATATCAATCAGAACGACCTGATCGATGCTTACGATATATCCGTCGTTGCCACTCAACTGGATGGCGGCATCGAAGAACAGGATACTGCAAAAGTAGCCGGAACGATCGGGATCAGCGCACCTAAACAGTCCTACAACAAAGACGAGATCGTGGAAGTCAAGGTAACAGGTACAGACCTCAAAGCGGTTAACGCATTGAGTTTCGCTTTGCCGTACGACCAGCAGGATTACGAATTTGTCGGCATAGAGCCGTTAAACCTGAAAGTCATGGAGAACCTTACTTACGACCGTCTGCATACAAATGGTCAGAAGGCCTTGTATCCTACTTTCGTTAATCTCGGTGACAAGGAAGTTTTGGAAGGTACAACCGACCTGTTCATCCTGAAGCTGAAAGCAAAACGCAAAGTCAAGTTCAACCTGAAGGCCATCGATGGCATACTGGTTGATAAAGACCTGAATATGTCTAAGTTCTAAGAACTTGCCATAGATAAAATTCAGAATCCCCTGTTTCGGTATAATTGTCCGGAACAGGGGATTTTTTTTATGGCTTAAAATAGTATCTTTGTCTGAACGATATATAAAACGGAAGACTCTGAATATGGAAATGCTACAGAAAATAAGAAGCGTCATCGTTGAAGATGAATCGGCTGCCCGTGAGGCATTGAAGAATTATCTGGCAAAATACTGTCCGGTCATCGAAGTGGTCGGAGAAGCCCACGACTGTAAATCGGCCGTCCCTTTACTCCATGAACTGGAACCGCAATTGGTGTTTCTGGATGTGGAAATGCCCTACGGTAATGCATTCGACGTATTGGAAGGATGTAAAGACCTGTACTTTGAAACCATATTTGTCACCGCTTTTTCTGAATATTCACTCCGGGCGTTGAACCAGAGTGCAGCTTACTATCTGCTGAAACCGGTCAGCATCGAAGAACTGATCCTTGCCGTAAATAAGGTACAGCAACACATCGTCAACCGGGAGATATTCAATCGCAATCAGATTCTGATTGAAAATATGCGCGAGCCGAAACCGGAAAAGCGCCAGGTGATCCTCCCTACTCTCGAAGGATTTGAAGTGATAAAGATGGAAGATATCATCCGGTTGCAGGGAAACGGAAATTTCACCGACATCTATTTGAAAGATAAAAGCAAGAAGATGGTCTGCCGTTTTCTGAAATATTTCAGCGAGATATTGCCGTTCCCGTTTGTCCGTGTACACAAATCACATATAATCAATCTTCATTGTGTCAGGTCATACCACAAAAACTCCGGCGGTTACATCGTGCTGGAAGATAATACGGAGATAGAAATATCCTCCAGCTATAAAGATGATTTTCTCCGGTTACTGAAATCGCAGTGAAAAAAGTTACAGTTTAACTGTTGCGGTACTCCTGTGGTGTCATGCCAGTATGCCTTTTGAAATATCTGTTGAAGAACGACATATTGTTGAAACCCAGCGAAAAGGCAATCTCCTTGATCGGAAGTTCCGTTGATTTCAGCTGTGCTTTAATGTCCATCATAACAATGGCGGTTATTATTTCGAGCGCCGTCTTTCCTGTTTCCTTTTTTATGGTCGAACAAAAATGGGAAACGGTAACACCCAGATGTTCCGCATAAAAAGCAACGCTCCGTTGTTTCGTATAATTCGACATGACCAGTTTGATAAACTCACGGCACATCACTTTACTGCGTGAATGCAATGCGCTTTTCCACTTGCCGTGATTCTTATACAATTCGGCCGTACCTTGCATAAAAATAGTGAAAACGGATTTAATGATCTCCTTATTCTCCAGCGTACAAGGCAATGAATAAGCATGGATCAACGGTTTGAAGATATCCTGATATAACTGTGAAAGATCTTCCGATAAACAGATGACCGGATTCTCAGCCAGTATAGGAAGTAACCGTACGGTTGTTAAGACCAGGTTATTATTCTCCATGAAATCCTGCGAAAAGCAGGCGTAGAAGAAATGAGCATCCGGAGAAACGTCATTGAGCTGGACGAAACTGTCCGGCGTTAATGTGATAAAATCATCTTTTTTGATTGTGTATTCAGACAGGTTGATTGTAGCATGGACAGAACCTTCTACACAAAATGCAAAAAGCACTGCTTTCATTTTACATGAAAAGCGCACGTAGCGATTCAGCATGTCTCCGGTGATATTGTCGCCTGCAATAAAATCCGTGGGAATGTCAAATATTTGTATGTTTGCCTCCATATTGTCCTGATAAATGATTTTCAAAGATAGCATATTTGAGTTTTCTACACCAATAATCGCAAAAACAGGACATAGAAACCCAATAATAGGTATTGATCGTTCCGTTCAAATCTATGTACTTTGCAAAAGTTTAAACAAAGAAAGAAAAAATGAACCGAAAGAGTTCTCTTTTGTTTTATTCTAGAAAGAGGACATGTATTATCTAATAAAATTATAATTATGGAACTAGAGAAGATCGGAGAAAATGCCGGCAAAGTCTGGCATGTGCTGAATGAAGGAAGAGAGTTGACAATACCAGAACTGAGCAGACGGATTGACCTGAGCCACGAAGATACCACCTTAGCAATCGGATGGCTGGCCAGAGAAAACAAAATTTACATACAACGTAAAAACGGGCAGATATTGGTAAGCAACGGAATACAACAAGGACTATACTTTGGATAATATATCATCAAAAGCGTCAGTAAGGTTCATATGCCTGCTGACGCTTTTTTATTATCCGGCTATTTTATCTCCTGATGTTGCCGGTTATTAATATAGGTCAGTGCCGCACCGATCGCCGTCCGGTATTCTGCATATTCCGGTATCAGGAAATGCCCCCCGTACATTTCTTCCAGCCGGGGAAAAATACTTTCACATTGCGGCAATTTCGTCAGATTCCCGATCAGGACGTAATCATGTATGTCGCTGTTCAGTGCAGCAAGGATCACTGATTGCCCGATGCATTGAAGTACCATGTAAATAATACCCAACGCTACGTCTTCCTGCGAAGAATTGGCTCCCGCCTTTCCGAAAGTAGAGGCTGTCGCATCCAGAGGCAGTCCGGGCAAAGGTATATTACAGATATCCTGGATTTGCAGGTTTATAGTCGTTATATCTCCTTTCAGGGCCAGCTTGACAATCTGGTGAAAATCCTGCGTTTTAAGTAGCAGGCGGGATAACCCCAGTATGGTACCCCCACCGATCCCTATACCGCCGATATGTTCGATCAGTGGACCGTCCACTTTTACAAACGAAGTCCCCGTTCCCATACTGACAACGATCAACTTATCCAGCTGCGTCAGATACTGCGCCCCGAGTCCGTTAGCCAGAAATTCATCTGTTTTGGCTGTAGGCAAACCATAGAGCGGCTGATTGATGTATGCACTGCCCACACCGGTGAGCATCACTTTCTCTATGTCGGAAAGGGGAATATCATTCTCATATAAATACTTGCCGAAAGCACCGAACAGCGATGTTACCGGGTCGGTTGCCTTGACAAACATGGGATTCCGGATCTCCTTATCGTCGATCCCCACTATTTTGGTAGTGCTCCCTCCTACGTCTATACCAATTACTATGCCCATAATTTTTTTGTTAATATCGGATTCAAAGATACGTGTTCTTATTGAAAATTAGTACCTTCACGGATAATAACTTTAAATGGAGGACCGGATATGTTCGCTGATTTTAATTTTCAACAGATGATAAGTGCTTTCATCGTACTGTTTGCCGTAATCGACATCATTGGTTCCATCCCCATTATCATCAATCTGAAGGAAAAAGGAAAAGACGTGAATGCTTTAAAAGCAACGGTTATATCTTTTATCCTGATGATCGGCTTCTTTTATGCTGGCGATTTTCTCTTGAAACTATTCCATGTGGATATCGAATCGTTTGCTGTGGCGGGTGCATTCGTTATTTTCCTGCTGTCGTTGGAAATGATACTGGATATCGAGATCTTCAAGAATAACGGACCGATCAAGGAAGCCACGCTGGTGCCTCTGGTCTTCCCCTTGCTGGCCGGTGCCGGTTCGTTTACAACCCTGCTTTCATTGAGGGCCGAGTATGCCAGTATCAATATTGTAGTCGCTTTGATACTGAATATGCTATGGGTATATTTTGTGGTGCGTATGACTAAGCAGGTGGAACATCTGCTGGGAAAAGGCGGTATCTATATCATCCGTAAGTTTTTCGGCATTATCCTGTTGGCTATATCCGTCAGGTTGTTTACAGCCAATATCACTCTGTTGATTGAAGCGCTGCACGAGTAAAAAGTTACTATAATAAGGATATTTTCAGATCCTTTTTCATTCAATTCAGCTTGATAGTCAAACTATCTTGTTTTCTTTTTGTTTCTATATACCGGATATTTTATTGAATTTACTTGCATTTTTGCCGAACTAAATCAACAATTATGATGGATATAGAATTTAAGCAGATTTATCCTCCGTTACGCGATTGCGTAAATCGCCTGATCGAGCGGAAGATACAAGCAGGCAGGGACAGGACCGCTGCCAATTACCGAAGTGCATGGAACAAGTTTGTGGCCTACAAAGGTCGTAAAGTAAGGGAACTGACTATTGCAGACCTGACGGCAGGGTTGGTACAGGAATTTGTCATGTGGCTGTTGCAGGATAAGAAATCAAGAAATGATGAACTTAGTCCCGGCAGCCAGGACTTTTACCTGCGCAATCTGAAAGCGATCTATAATAATATAAAAAAAGATCTGCATTATCATGATCCTGCCGGAAATCCTTTTGCGGGACTGCATATCACAGTCCCTTCCACCCGTAAACGGGCTCTTCCCGAGCGTGACATCAAGAGGCTGGCCCGTCTCGATCTGTCTGACAGACCGGAGCAACTGGAGGCTCTTCATCTTTCCCTTTTTCTTTTCTATGCCCGCGGCATGTGTTTCGTAGATGCCTATAAACTGGAACAGGACAATGTGCATTACGGATATATCCAATATAACCGTAGCAAGACACAGGCTGTCCTACAGGTAAAGATCACTTCGGAAATGCACCATATCATGCAGTTGTACAAACGGAAAGATTCTCGCTGGGTATTCCCGTTCCTGCACGAAAAGCTGGTTGGGAAAGGTGTATTGACGGCTCAATCGTCTTTACATCGTGTGAACGAGTATCTGAAAGAGATCGGTGACAGACTGAACCTTCCTTATCCCCTGACCACTTATGTGATGCGCCATAGTTGGGCGTCGCTGATGCTGGAGTCGGGTTCGGAGATAGGGGTTATCAGCCAGTCGCTCGGTCATATGTCTCTGCAAACGACACAAATATATCTGGGGCAGTTATCCAAATCAAAGATGGATAAGGCCTCCGAAGATATGCTGGATCATCTGGTTCGTGGTAGCCGGAAAAAACAACTTCAGGAACCTTCCGAACCCGTACCCGCGCCCCCTGCCCCAGTATCAACCCCTCCTGTTGTAGTCCGGCAACCCCAGCCTTCTTCTGGTAGCAGATGGAAGAATGTACTGACGTCGCTGGCAACGCGGTTGCTGATGTTTGCAACAAGTTGATAATATAAAAGTGTCAAAGGAGGTATGCCATAACCTTGTTTTGTCATGGCGGACTTGATCCGGGATGACAGGGCAGTGAACTTTGGTATACCTCCTCTACTTTTGCAGCCTCTCTAATGTAGACTTCAATCTTTACGTTTTCCTTTACTATTCAGATATTCGAGCAAGCCTTTGCCCGGTTTGAATTTTACACTGTTACGCGATGGAATGGTTACCGGTATGCCTGTTTTGGGATTCCGTCCCGGCCGTTCGCTTTGCGACCATAATGTGAAGGTTCCGAACCCCTGACTGACCATCATCCCTTCATCAATAAGGGCATCCGCAAGTATATTTTCGTAAGTACCGATAAACGTTAGAGCTTCTCTCTGTGAGATAGATAAACGGGTAGCAATTCTTTTAGCAAATTCAATCTTATTCATAACTTAAAAATCAACAATGATATTTTTTATTACATCTACTTCATCAAAAATAGCCACATTCCCATCGGTGATCTCTACACGCACGTCGGCACTGTTGGGACCGGCAATCCTGAATGTAATGTCATAAGAATAATCGCGGGCTATGTTATAGTCGTTCGTGAAGTTTCCTCCCAGGTAAAAAGTATATTTCACTTTTACACCGTCGGTATGTGATGGATCATATTTGTAAATACCGGCCAGTTCAATATAAGTACATCCGGCTAACTTGTCGGACTCACTTCCCGGACCATTTTCTTTCTGATTCTTTCCCTGCTGGGTGGCAGTAGGATAAGTTTTTTCATTTGTCCCTGCTGCCCTATAGGTTGCCATATTTTGAGGAAGGTTATATATTTTAACGGTTGCATCGCCACTTGTTTCATCCAACGCAAAAAGGCCGGGAGAGACAGATGTGATATTCACTTTTATTTTAGCAAAAGCCCTGAACATCTGCGCCCTCACTTTTATCACACCTTCGTTCGTCGGGGTATAATAAAATGGTTCGGATGTTAGTAGTTTGGGAGATGTTGTCACAAATGGCTTTCCCGAAGTTCCTATAGGCACAGTCTTTACTTTTAGGTCGCTTTCAGTTATCTTTGCCAACTCTTCTGCTGTCAGCGAATACATAGCATCATCACTTCCTTCATTTGTCAACATAGCCCTGCTTCCGTTCGCAATCACATAAAAGAGGCTATTGTCTGCTGTAAATTTGCTTATATCCGTATCTCCTCCCGTTTTTAGATTGACAATCAGGCCATCCTGATTCTCGTCTGTGGATTTAGAGATGCCGGACTGAGGAACATAAAGCGCTTTTAGACAACTACCGGTACTTTTATTATCATCGTCGTTTACCTTAAACTGAACGATCCATATATTCTGTACTTCTACACCGCCTAAAACAGGCTTCGTGTCACCTGTTCCTTTTGTTTCCACATGGATAGACTCCGGCATGCTTAACTGAATATATAACTGCCTTGTTTTTTCCTGCAAGCCATCTTTTTCGCAGCCGCAGAAACATATGCAAAAGAATAACAGGGATAATATCCCTTTTCCTTCTATCTTTTTCATTTCTTTTCCTCCTTTTTATTATTTGCCGACTTCGTCTGTCGAAAATTTTACAGTCGTATATTCCAGAATAGCCAGTGAAAGGTCTGTCGGTTCCTGGTCTCCGAAGAATGTCAACGTGAATTCGAACTCGTATGTCATTCCCGGAAGGAATGATTTATATACCTTTGACCTGTAGGGGAATATTTTATGTGTCAGTTTACCATTTTTCATATAACCTATATTCAGATTGAGTTCGAACTCCAACGGATCGGTTCCTATCAATGGCAATATCACTAAAGGTGTTGTATTTTCACGACCGGCTTGTACATTATCATTGTTGCCATTAGAGAAGTCTGTCTCACCCAATCCGGCAGTACCTGTTTGTGGAACAGTTTCACCATTGTACCAGACCGTTTCCCCCATCTGATAGGATAAATTACAGGAGAGCTTAGTAATATTTACTGATGAAACAGCTAATGTTGATACGGAAACCGGTTGGGTACGATTCGCTTGTACCTTTATGACCACATTCGAGCAAAGCCGTGTAAACGGTTCAGGCAAGGTAACCGACATCATGTTTTCGCCAGCCGATGTCGGTTGGACAGAGATGCCTTTGAGGTTTGAATACATAAAATCTTTGCCGTTGGATACTTCGATCAGATTCTTTGCCCCATTAGCTGTTGGATAAAAATCCTGACTATTATAGGATACCAGGTAAATATCATATTCTCCGCGGTAAAGAGTCAAGCCTATATCATCGGCAGCCACTGCAGTACCGGCCTCATTGACTACATAGTCACCCGATCCTATCGGTGAACCATACATATAGGATACGGTTTGTGCCTTTGCGATCCCGTGTCGGGCACGGGAACGGGATAGCTCATTTATTTCTATATTTTCACCTGCCGCGAACCCCGCCTATCAACAGAAAACGGCTTTCCATTCGCCGATATTGCGGTCTTCTTTGTTGAAGTCGGCGCCGACTTTGACTAACTGGCGGCCATCGACTGTGTATGGGATCAGATAGCCTTTGTCGTCGATCTGTTGGAGGGCTTTGTCTACCGAACCGTCCAGTTTGAATTCGAATACGTAGATGTAGTCGGTTGTTTTTACTACTGCATCCGCACGCCCTCGGGCACTGCGAACTTCGGCTTCTATATATTGCCCCAACAGTTTGAAGACCAGATAGAAGATTATCTGGTAATGCTGTTCGGTCCGGTCGTTCAGTTCATAGGGAATGTCTGCAAAGAAAGCACGCAGCCGTTCCATAAATGCATCGACATCACCGGCACGCAACTCCTGGCTGAACTTACCGATATAAAACGGAGCATTCGCTTCCGATAAAGACGTATAATACGGTGTGATAAAGTTTAACCATCCATATTCCACTTCGGCATTCGGATAGCCAAGACGGAAAAAGTTGAATTCTGAATCATAATCTTTGATCGTCAGATACCCACTCTGATAAATGATCGGCACCGGGTTCTGAAAATCCGCCCGGTAGTCGGTCAGTGCAGCTGCCGGCACTTCTATGCCGTCCAGTTGGCGCAGATCATAGTCTGTCTTTTTCAGCATATCGACCAGCATCGTAGGTGTTCCCGTAGCAAACCAATAGCTGCTGAAACGTTTCTGTAGCAACGCATTCAATACACTGAAAGGGTTAAACATACCCTCTGTCCGGAACTCCGAGAAATGATAGCCGTCGTAACGTTTCGTCAGTTCATTTACTGTTTGTTCGTATGTCAGCTTGTTCATGGCGGCAAGGGCAGCCAGTTCGGGTTGGAAGTCGCGTTCGATTTCTACCTTTGTCATACCGCAAACCGTTGCATAATCGGGAGCCATACTGATATCTATCAGTTGGTTCAGGTTACTGAAAATACCTAGTTGCGAGAACTTTGTCACTCCGGTGATAAATACAAAACGCAAGTAGCGGTCAGCATCTTTCAGGACGGTGTAAAAGCCGGTCAGCATTTCGCGGTAAACGTTGTGCAGGTCATCATTAAATAATGTACGTAACAGAGGTTTGTCGTATTCGTCGATCAGAACGACTACCTTCTCCCCTGTTTTCTCACAGGCTTGTTGGATGATTTGCATGAAACGACCTTCGTAATTAGTTGATTCCTTCTTTTTTGTGATTTCATATTTATCTTCCCAAGCAACCAGGTGATCATCCAGTATTTGTTCCAGGCTCTCTTTCGTTTCATAGAATTTCGCATTGAGACTCAGATGAAGCACCGGATACACTTTCCATTCTTTCTCCAGTTGTTCGATAGCCAGTCCCTTGAACAGGTCTTTCCGTCCGAGGAAATAAGCTTCGAGCGTGGAAAGCAGCAGGCTTTTACCGAAACGGCGCGGGCGGCTCAGAAAATAAGGTTTGCCGGTCGTTACCATTTTGTAAACCAATGCAGTCTTATCTACATATAGATATCCGTCTTCCCTCAAAGAGGTAAAATCCTGTATCCCTACCGGAAGTTTTCTGATCGGTGTTGTTTCCATGTCTCTGTTGTTTTTAAGCACGAACACAAAGATAAGAATAATATGCTAATGTTGCATATACCAATGGATATAGTAAATAGTTCATTTCTTTCTAAATTGGCACATTGGCACATTATTTCTTTTCTTTATCAATCTCATCATGTCAAAGAACGCTTGTTTTTGCATCGACAGTCGATGCCGTGTTGCACTGGGTGTAAGTGCAACGTTACACTCGATGTCGATGCAACGCTGCACTTGGTGTCGATACAACGCTACATCGACCCACCCTGCAAATCATTCGATTTCAGGACGATCTCCGCCACCGGAGTCGCCTACCACCAGTTTCGTTGGATATTCCAGGGTACGTGCTTCTTTCAAAGTCGTACTGCTTTGGCTGA